>Ga0209542_10003832_pt1 | contig 31702 bp, 40 predicted proteins | sample RifCSPhighO2_01_FD_184028 | JGI IMG/M metagenome (GOLD analysis project Ga0209542, IMG submission 184028) | Soil microbial communities from Rifle, Colorado - Rifle CSP2_plank highO2_0.1 (SPAdes) (version 2) | ecosystem: Environmental > Terrestrial > Deep subsurface > Rock core/Sediment ... | reverse complement strand
AGATAAGTTCATGCTCGTTTGCTTATTTTGTGTTTTTTTCTTTAACTCTCAATTTCTGCAAAGCAGAAATTGTAGCCATCGCTATATTAACTTTATTATTTGTTCTTCTTAAAAGTTTTCCCGTCAGTTTGGTAATACCCGAAAGTTTGGCCACAACTCTGACCGGACCACCCGCCTTTACTCCGCCTCTGGCCGGTTTCAATAAAACAACGGCGCTATTATATTTAGCCTCAACCTGATATGGAATTGTTCCGTCCACAATAAGAACCGTCACCAAATTCTTCTTGGCCTGATTAAAAGCTTTCTGAACTGACTGGGCGACATCTTTACCTTTAGCCATCCCGACTCCGACTTTACCTTTTCCATCTCCAATAACAATCGTCGCTCTAAAGCTAAACCTTTTACCTCCCTTGGTGACACGGGAAACTCTGGCAATATCCAAAACCTTCTGATCATATTCAGACTTATTAGCAAAACCACCTCTGCCACCCGGTCTTCCTCGTCCACCAAAACCGCCTCTGCCACCGCCTCGTCCACCTCTCTGTCCGCCAAATCTTCCCGGCGTACGCGGAACGGGCACAGGTGCAACCTGAGATGTTTCCGATGTTGGACTAACTACTTCCGGTGTATTTAAATTGTTTGGTGTTTCGTTTTCCATTTTTTATTACATTTTAATTCCGCCCTTTTTTAAACCATCAGCTACCGCCTTTATTCTGCCGTGAAACTTAAATCCTCCCCTATCAAAAACTACTTCGCTGATTCCCAATTCTTTTGCTTTCTCTGCAAGCATTTCCCCCACAGAACCGGCCTTGTCGGTTTTAGTTCCTACAGAGTTCCCGATTTTATCGGCACCCGCCTTTGGCGAGGCCGATCGGGACCCCACTCCGAGATTCGTCTTATTTTTTGTGGCCGAAACAATCTTGCTACTTAATATTGTTTTTCCGGTGGTGTCATCTATAAACTGAACAAAAACATGTTTATTGCTTTTAAAAACAGCGACTCTGGGTCTCTTTGAGGAGCCTTGAATTTTTGCCCTAACTCTCTTGTGGCGACTTAATCTATGTTGTCTTTTTGCTTCTGGTGATTTCATGTTTATTTTAATTATCCGCTGGCAACAGCCTTTTTACCGGCTTTCCTCTTTATAATTTCTCCCTGATATCTGATTCCACTTCCTTTGTATGGTTCTGGTTTTCTCCATGATCTTATTTCTGCAGCCACCTTACCGATTAATTCGTTATCAATACCCTGAATTCTAATCACACTTTTCTCGGCTTTAAAAGTAATTCCCTCCGGCGCCTTGATTGAAATTGGGTGTGAAAAACCCAATCCCAATTCCAGATCATTTCCTTTTATTATCGCTTTATATCCGACACCCTGGAACTCAAGAACCGTTTCAAATCCTTCACTTACTCCTTTTATCATGTTTTTGATAAGAGCACTGGCTAGTCCCCAAGTGGCGCTATCCTCTTTGTCTTTTAAGATTACTTTTAATTCATCTCCTTCTAAGTTCAAATCTACATCTCCGGGAACAAATCTTTTTAATTCTCCTTTCGGGCCTTTAACCAACACTAAACCGCTGTCCATTTTTATCTGGACATCTTTTGGTATTGCTATCGGTTTTTTTCCAATTTTACTCATATGTTTATCAGTGTTACCAAATTTCACAAATCATTTCTCCTCCAAGTCCCAACTTCTTAGCCTCTCTTGAATTCATTATTCCTTTTGATGTTGAAACAACAGCTAATCCATATCCGGAGCGTACCGGCTTAATGTCTTTTGCCTTAACGTACATTTTTCGTGACGGACGGCTTATTATTTTAATACCGCTCAAAGCTCCCTGATTATCCTGATATTTAAGCGTGAGCTGAAGATACTCGTGCTCTGCCTTTCTGGCTTTTTTGCTTTTTCTTTCAACTTCGGAAATATATCCCGCATCTTTTAAAATATTGGCAATCTTAAATTTAACTTTAGAAAAAGGCATGACAACCTGCTCTCCTTTTACGGCTTGAGCATTTTTTATTCTTATTAACATATCTGCTATTGGATCCATAGTATTTGTTTACCAGCTTGATTTCTTAACCCCAGGCAACTGACCAGCACTAGCCAATTCCCTAAAGTGTATTCTGCACAAACCAAAACTTCTCATATATCCGCCCTTTCTTCCACACATGAAACATCTTCGCACTATTCTGCTGGAATATTTAGGCTTTTTGTTTGATCTTGCTATTGTTGATTTTTTTGGCATATAATTATTTTCTAATTGGGAATCCCATCTGTTTTAAAAGCTCAACTCCCTTTTCTCTATTCTTGGCTGTTGTAACCACGGTTATTTCCAGTCCAAAAACGTCTTTAATGTTTTCATAATTAACTTCGGGGAAAATGCTGGATTCTTTTATTCCGAAATTAAGATTTCCCATTTTATCAAAATTCTTTGAATCTATACCCCTGAAATCTCTGGATCTTGGAAGGGCAATTGCAATCAATCTATCCAAAAAATCATACATCCTCTTGCCCCTAAGCGTCACCGCAATTCCAACGTTGACACCTTCTCGCAACTTGAAACCGGAAATTGATTTCTTGGCTTTTTTGAAAACCGGCTTTTGTCCGACAATAAGCGTCAACTCTTTTGCTATTCTTTCAGCTGTTTTTTCATCTTTGCCAAGCCTTCCAATACCGGTATTTATGACGACTTTTTCTATCTTTGGAATTGCCATTACATTCTTAATTCCAAAAGCTTTCTGCATAGCAGGAATAACTGTTTTTCTGTATTTTTCTTGTAATCTTGGCATATAATTAGGAGGCTATATTATACTTCACTTTTGCACTTTTTACAAATTCTGACCTTATTTTCTCCTTCAAATTTGTATCCAATTCTGGTCATCTTTCCGCATGATTTACAAATCAAAGCCACACTTGATGCGCTTACCGCTCTTTCTTTGCTTATAATCTGACCTTTCTGTCCCTGCTTCTTTGCTCTGACATTCTTTTTTATCAAATTCAAACCCTCAACAACAACTCTGTCTATGCTCGGTATAACCATGGAAATTTTACCCGTCTTTCCGCGGTCTTTGCCATTTAACATTATTACATTGTCTCCTTGTTTAAGTTTCATAAAATAATTACACTAATTCTTCTGCTAACGATGCAATCGTATTATATCCTCTCTCTTTGATTTCTCTTGGTATTGGTCCGAAAATTCTTCCTCCTTTTGGTTCTTTCCCGTCTAAAATCACAACTGCGTTATCGTCAAATCTGATATATGTGCCATCTTTTCTTCGAAACGGTTTTCTTTGTCTGACCACAACCGCTCTTAATACCTCTTTTTTCTTTACCAATTTTCTGGGCTCGGCAACCTTAACAGAAACAACAACAATGTCTCCAAGCTGAGCATATCGGTGTCGTGAACCTCCAAGAACCTTAAAGACCCCGACCTTTTTGGCTCCTGAGTTATCTGCAACATTTACGATTGATCTGAGCTGTAACATATTAGTTTATAAAGTTATCAAGTTTATAAAGTTCATAAAGTACCTTAAAAACCTTAAGAACTTTTAACTTTTAACTTGTCGTCAGTTTTACTGACGACAATCCATCTTTTTTCTTTTGACATCGGCCTGGTTTCCTTAATTAAAACCTGATCTCCTGTGTGATACTTATTTTCTTCATCGTGGGCTTTATATTTTTTGGAAACCTTAAAATATTTCTTATATTTCGGGTGCTTCTTCATGTGCGAAACTTCCACCACTACGGTTTTTGTCATTTTGTCCGATGTGACTACCCCTTTAAGGACTCTAGTTTTTGTGTTTTTATTTTCCATTTTTATTAAAAGTAGTTAAAATTCTGGCAATTTCTTTTTTTGTTTTTTTGACTTGGCTAAAATCTTTCAATCTCTTTTCACCCAACTCAAAGTTAAACTGCAAAAGCTTGGACTTTAAATCATTGAGCATCGTGTTCAATTCTTCTTTCGTTTTGTTTTGTAAATCAATCTTTTTCATATTTTATCTTTTTACTATTCTTGTTTTGATTGCAAGTTTATGTGAACCAAGCTTTAATGCTTTTCTTGCCATTTCTTCGGACAATCCGTCTATTTCAAAAATTATCTTTCCCGCCTCAACTACCGCTACAAAATGATCAAGAGTTCCGGCTCCGCCGCCCATTCCAAGCTCTCCACCATGGTTGGTGCGAGGCTTATCCGGAAAAACACGCATCCAAATCTTACCGCCTCGGGAAACAAATCTGGTCATAACACGTCTTGCGGCTTCCAGTTGATTAGCTTTTACCCACATTGATTCTTCAGCCTTCAAACCAAAACTTCCAAAGCTTAAATACGTGCCTCTTGTAGCTTTGGCTTTTAGACTGCCTCTATGAACTTTTGGATGTTTTACTCTTGCTGGTTGCATATTCGTAATTTATTTTTTATCTTCAAATTTTTCTCCCTTATAAATCCACACCTTTATTCCTATTGTTCCATAAGTGGTATGGGCGGTTGCCTTTGCATAATCTATCTCGGCTCTCAATGTCTGTAACGGCAAATTTCCCTCTTCCAAGTGTTCAGATCTTGCAATCTCCGCTCCGTCTAAACGTCCACCGAGTAAGATTTTTGCACCCTTAACCTCTTTTGAAGCAATAATCTTAGCCAAGGTCTGTTTCATTATCCTTCTAAACGGAGTTCTCTTTTCTATCTGGTCAACAATTGATTCTGCCATTATCATGGCTGATGCTTCCGGATTTTTAATTTCCTGAATCTCAACCCTTATGGAAACTTTGTTTTTGAGCAATTTTTGAACGGCATTTTTGATTTCTTCAACTCCTGTTCCCCCTCGTCCGATTAATAATCCCGGTCTTGCTGTAAAAATAATCACATTCAAAGCATCGGTTCCCCGTTCCAATTCAATTCTGTCCACCCCCATATTTTTCAATTTCTTCGTCAGAAAAATTCTTGTGACAACATCATCTTTCAAATATGAAACATATTTGCGTCCGCCAAACCAGCGGGATGCCCAGTCCTTTTGAATTCCTATCCTGAATGAAGTTGGTGATATTTTTTGTCCCATAATGATATCTGCTAATTAATCTGTATTAAACTTGTTTTCTTCTAAATAATCTTTTTGCTATGCTACCCTCGCTTTTCTTTCCAATCTCCGTTTTGACCTCATGTTTTCTTGCCTCTGTCTTTACAGATTCATCTGCAATCGGTTCAGATTTTTCTTTTACCTTCTTTTCAGACAGATGTCTCTTTAATCCGGCAACCCTTTCACCCAATATCAGACGAACTCTGCTTGTTTTCTTCTGAATTTCTCCCGCTCTTCCTTGCGCTTTAGGCATATATCTTTTTAACTTTACCCCTTCATCAACAAGAAATTCTTTTATATAAAGATTCTCCTTAATCATGTTCAGATTGTTTTCAGCGTTTGCTATAGCGGAGTTCAGTAATTTAATTAAAGGCAAAACCGGTCTCTTAATCAAAAACTCCATCTGATTCAAGGCATGAATAACATCCTTGCCCTTAGTCAAATTCGTGATAGCCCTTACCTTTCTAGGGGCCATTCTCAAACCGTTTAATTGTGCTTTAACTTCTGCCATATTTATTTATTATTTGGGTTTAGCTTCTACTGCCGGAGCTTTGGCAGCCTGGGCGGCATCAATTTCCTTCTGCTTCTGGGCAGCTTCCAATTCTCTTTGCATTCTTCCACCATGTCTTATAAACTTCCTTGTCAACGAAAACTCTCCCAATTTGTGTCCTATCATGTCTTCCGTGACAAAAACCGGAACATGAACTCTGCCATTATGTACACCGAAAGTAAACCCGATCATTTCCGGAACAATTGTGCAGGCTCTTGCCCATGTTTTGATGATTACCTTATCGCCAACCTTAAGCTTACCTACCTTTTTCAATAGTTTTTCATCTACATATGGTCCTTTTTTAAGTGATCGGCTCATATTATTTTTTTCTTCTTATGATGAATTTACCTGACTTTTTCTTTTTGTTTCTTGTCTTTCTTCCTCCCGTTACTTTTCCGTGAGCGGTTTTCGGTCGCTTTGTTCCTCTGCCTTGTCTTCCTTCTCCTCCTCCATACGGATGGTCCACAGGATTCATGGCTGTTCCTCTTACTTTGGGTCTTCGGCCAAGCCATCTTGATTTACCGGCTTTGCCCAAAACTATAGTTCCATGTTCGGCATTAGAAACCTGTCCGATAGAAGCAAAGGATTCTCCCAGTATCATTCTTGTTTCCGATGAAGGCATCACCAACTGAACAAAACCGCCCTCACTTGCCAAAACCATCGCGCCGGAACCGGCAGATCTCACAATTCTTCCGCCCTGTCCGGGAAACAATTCCACATTGTGAACAAGGGAACCTTGCGGAATATTTTTAAGCTTCATTCTGTTGCCCGGTCTTATGGGCGCCTGTTCCGCAACAACAATAGTATCTCCAACTTTTAATTCTTGCGGAGCCAATATATATCTTTTTTCTCCATCTGCAAAATGAATTCTGGCTATTCTTGATGTTCTGTTTGGGTCATATTCCAAGGCCACAACCTTTCCCGGAACATTCAACTTGTCTGTCATCTTAAAATCAACATCCCTATATAATCTCTTCGCTCCTCCGCCTTTTCTGGGGCCAGTAATTCTTCCGGTATTATTTCTACCATAAGATTTCTTAAAACCCCATTTATGCGACTTTAAAGGCTCAATCTTAGTCAATTGAGAAAAATCGTATCCTTTCATTCCTCTTCTGGAAGGTGTTGTTGGTTTATATTCTTTCATATTATGGCTTCGCTTGTTCTATTGTTTGGCCTTTTTCCAAAACAACAATCGCTTTTTTAAATTCTGATCTGAAACCGGGGTGTCTGCCTAAATCTCTTCTCTTTCTAGGCATATTTAAAACCTTAACACTCTTAACTTTAACTTTAAAAATCTTTTCAACCTGTGTCTTTATCTGGCTTTTATTTGTACTTGTGAAAACCTTGAAAACATATTGATTAAATCCGTTTAACAAAGAAGCTTTTTCGCTTACATAGAAATTCTTCAAAACCCTATATGCATCCGAATTGCCGGTAGCCTGTAATGAAGGCATGGATGATTCTTTGGTTTCTTCTGCTACAACAACATCGCCACCTTTTTTAGGCTTTGTTTTTTTATTTTTTTCTTCTTTGTTAAAAGGATTTATTTTCATATTATTTGATGAACGTTTTACTTAAAACACCAATTGAATCCTTAACCAAAACTACATACTTATGGGAAAGGATTTCCAATGGACTTAAGTTTCTTGCTTCTACGGCTAAAAAGTTAGGCAAATTTTTTGTAGACCTCTTGATTTTATCTTCCATTGTCGGCAAGGCCAATAATATTTTTGGATTCTTGCCCATTAATGTAGCGAGGTTCCTTACGATAACTGCCATTTCTTTTGTCTTTGCGTTCTCTAATACAATATTGTCTAAAACAAAGAGTTGGTTATCTTTTACTTTTGAAGATAAGACCATAAACAAAGCCTTACGGGACATTTTTTTGTTTATTTTCTTTTTGAAATTTCTCTCTTTAGTTGGTCCGAAAGTTACGCCTCCGCCTTTCCAAATAGGTGAACGGATAGAACCGACTCTGGCTCGGCCAGTGCCTTTTTGTTTCCATGGCTTCACTCCTCCACCTCTTACCTCACCTCTGCCTTTTGTGTGGGCTATCACCTGCCTCTGATTTGATCTCTGTGAAGTTACAATCTGATGAACCAAATCTTCATTCATCTTTAAACCAAAAATCTTATCCGGTAAATCTACCTTTCCTATGTTTTCAGCTTTTTGGTTGTATAAATTAACTTCCATAAATATAGTAAAAAGTTCTTCAAGTTCATCAAGTTTGTAAAGTAACTTTATGAACCTTATAACTTTATAAACTTTTAACTATTCTTGTGATCTTATCACAAGAAGTTGCCCCCTATTTCCCGGAATTGCACCCTTAACCGCAAGTAATCCGTTTTCAACATCAACTCTCACGATTTTTAGTCCCCTTGTGGTGACCTGATCATGTCCCATTCTTCCAGCCATTCTCATTCCTTTTAATGTGTGCTGAGGAAATCTCTGTCCGATTGAACCGGCATGTCTTGCAACATGATGATGTCCGTGGCTATGAGGCATTCCCGAAAAACCATGTCTTTTCATTACACCCTGAAAACCTTTTCCTTTGGAAAATCCCGTAACTTTGACCTTATCTCCGATAGCAAACACAGAAGCGTCAATCTTGTCTCCCACCTTGAAAGTTAACGATCCAGTCGCCTCTCCAACTGCTATGTGTTTGGATTCTTTATCTCTAACTTCTTTTAAATACCTAAAATTTCCTAAGTCTTTAAGGTGTCCCTTCTGTGGTTTGTTAATGTTTTTTGCCTTCTTGGTTCCTGTTCCAATCTGAACTGCTTCGTAGCCATCTTTTTCTTTGGTTCTTACCTGAACCACAACATTCGGCTCAATCTCAACAATAGTAACTGGGACGACTTTTCCGTCTTCCTCAAATACCTGTGTCATTCCTACTTTTTTTCCTAAAATAAATTTCATAATAAAAACCCAGCTTTAGCTGGGCATATAATATCCTGCTAAATTTATTTACTATCTAAGTTGTGCTTTCTGTTGTTTTAGAAACCACTTATTTCAATTAAGGTTTTAACACGATGAATGAATTTTTACAAACCGGATGTGATGGATGTTCTCGCTTTCGCGAACTTGTCCAACCCTTGCCGGATAAATACACTCTGTATTACTACCTTATTCTCTCGTCCTAATTTATTAAGGCGAGAAGTAAGATTATAATTATTAATCTTCTGATCCAATGTTTTCCTCCAAATAATTTTCAACTTTTTCCAAGGCACTTACAACTTCATCAACATCTTTCCAGTGACTGTCAGGAATCGTTTCTGCTTTTTTTAACAATTCACCGATGTTTTTATATTTAGAATAGATATCCGTGATTGTGTGTTTTTCGATTTTTGGTTCTTGTTCCATGGTATTAAATTAACTTTTTATATTTAATGCCTACCAAACCTTACTCATTTGCGACTTAAGCTGATCAACCTCTACTCGAAGATCGAGTTTCTTCTCCAGTTCATCAAATCGTCTTGACATCATACCGACTAAATTAGCGACTTCATTTTCTATTTTTACATCAAGACTCCCTATTTTCATATCAAGGCTTTTAATGTCTTCTCTGGTCGCTAATCTGTCTAATTTTTTATCTAAATATTCTTTGGTAAGTTCTGACATAATATTTTATATTATACCCCGATTACATCTTCAGTTCAATGTCCACCCCTGACGGTAAATTCAGATTCATCAACGCATCTATAATCTTCGGGGTTGGCGCATCAATGTCTATGATTCTTTTGTGGGTCCTCATTTCAAACTGTTCTCTTGAATTCTTGTCAATGAATGCTGAGCGATTGACGGTGTATTTCTGAATCTCTGTCGGCAATGGCACCGGACCAATCGGATGGCCGCCATATCTTTCAATGGTTTCAACAATCTGAGCCGCGGACTTGTCTATGATTTTATTATCATAAGCCCGGAGCTTGATTCGTATTCTTTGACTTGTTTCTGTCGTTTTTTTAGCCATTTTACTTGGAAAGAACTATTTTTTTAATTACTAAATAAATAAAATACTTTACTTACTCTTTTAGTTTAGATTTTAATTCTGTTAGTTTTTCTTTTATTCCTTCAATAATTCCGTCGATTTCTTCTTTTTTTGCAGAATCAAATTTATCAAATTTTCCAACCATATCCCTTAATGCTATTAGACCATTTTCGGCATCTGCTACAAAATTACCAAAATCAAAATCAGTAATTGGCCGCTCTGTTCCTGGTAAAAAATTTTCTGGTGTTCGTGGATTTGGCATAATATTTTATATAGTCATTTTTACTAAAAGGACTTCTCTGCTATACTAGTCCTTTTAAACAAAATTACTTATTAATTTTTGTTACAACTCCTGCGCCAACTGTTTTACCGCCTTCTCTAATAGCAAATCTCTGCTTCTCTTCCATGGCAATCGGAGCAATCAATTGAACTTTCAAATTTGCAGTATCTCCCGGCATGACCATTTCAGTTCCTTCAGGCAAGAGAACTTCTCCTGTCACATCGGTGGTTCGGAAGTAGAATTGTGGTTTATATCCCTTGAAAAATGGAGTATGTCTTCCACCTTCTTCTTTTGTCAAAACATAGATTTCGGCGTCAAAGTCAGTATGAGGAGTAATTGTACCCGGTTTAGCCAAAACCTGACCTCTTTCAATATCTTCTTTCTTTGTTCCTCTCAAAAGGATTCCGGCATTGTCTCCGGCCATACCCTCATCTAACTGCTTGTTGAACATTTCTATTCCAGTAACAACAGTCTTGGCAGTCGGTTTAATTCCGACAATTTCAATTTCTTCGTTGATTTTAACCTGCCCTCTTTCAATTCTTCCAGTGACAACGGTTCCTCTTCCTTCAATTGAGAAGATGTCTTCAATAGGCATAAGGAATGGCTTTGCGGTGTCTCTGACCGGATCTGGGAAGAAAGAATCCATAGCATCCATCAATTCCTTGATTGGCTTAGCAGCTGCATCATCTTTTGATTTGGCTTCAAGAGCTTTTAATCCTGAACCTCGGATAATAGGAGTTGTATCTCCTGGGAATTGATACTTGTTTAAGAGTTCTCTGATTTCAGCTTCAACTAAATCAACCATTTCGGCATCGTCAACCATATCTACCTTGTTTAAGAATACAATAATGTTTGGAACACCAACTTGTCTTGCAAGCAAAATGTGTTCTCTGGTTTGAGGCATAGGACCATCAGTGGCAGCGACAACCAAAACTGCTCCGTCCATCTGGGCGGCACCGGTAATCATGTTTTTGATGTAGTCGGCGTGTCCGGGAGCATCAACGTGTGCATAGTGACGCTTTGGTGTCTCATATTCTGAGTGGTGTAAAGCAATAGTAATACCTCTTGCTTTTTCTTCAGGAGCGTTGTCAATTTGGTCTATTCCTTCCTCTCGGGCAGAATAACCCTCGTCCTTCATTAAATTTAATACATGCAAAATACCCGCTGTTAGCGTGGTTTTTCCGTGGTCAACGTGACCGATTGTGCCGACATTTAAGTGCGGCTTGTTTCTTTCAAATTTCTCTGCCATTTTTGATTAATAGCTTCAGAATCCAGAAGCTATCTATTATTAAATATGTAATATCTATTTTAGCGGAATAGTCCTAATTAGTCAACCCCCACACTCAACAAGCAACTGGCCTACTCTGGCCACTTGCTAATACATTGCTTATTGAGTGTGGGGGTCAACTGCCACCATCTTTTCCTCTTTTTCAATCTCGCTTTTTAAAGCCAGTATGTCTTTATTTATTCTTTCCAGTATCTCCAATTCATTTTCAGGAAGAGCGGGTTTTATAGGAGGAGTTGGGACTTCATTGTGGCCTATTCCATTAGCAACAGCATGATTTATCTTGATTTCCTTCTCTTTGCCTCCCAAAACCAGGTCTTTATACATATCATAGCTCAAAATCGCAAAAGACGGTTCTCCATTATCCAGCACCAAAACCGCAGTAGAGTGCTTTACCAGTTTTTTGAGTTCGTCTATGTTCACTGGATTATATTAATAAAACTCCGAGAAAAATGCAACAAACAGTTCACACAACCTCTATGCATACTGCGGGGTGTACCTTTTAAAAATATTTGCTAAATTTTAAAAAGGCACACACCCTCCGCCGGTTGCTTAAGTATCAACTGACAATTGGTCATAAAAGTTCAAACTTATTTAAAACAAGGAGTACGAGGTTATCGCACTTTAAAAATAAGTTAAAAAAGGTGTATTTATAATGGTGCGTACGAATCATTATAAATACACACTACATTTTCCACTACTGATTATTGAAAAAAATAAAAGGCGCCTCGGATGTCTTACGACAGTCCTCGGCGCTCATACAAACAGCTACACATCCAAAGGTGGAAATAATTTCTTCCAGGCCATGACCCTGTCATCAAAAGAACGGGGTCGCGTGTCTCTTGCTATTTTGTCCCAGTTTCTTTGGATTTTAACAAGGCATTTTTTGACATGTTCCGCCGGTTTGGAGCGGTAACGTTGACGGTCTTCTTCCAAGATTTTGAGAACAGCCATAACCCCGGATGCCCATGCAAAGCCAGAACTATGTTGAAGATCTAATTGAGTTTTCACCCTATTTAGTTCTTCTTCCAAATTGGCAATCCGGTCAAGCATCGCCTGAAGCGACGGAAAATCGTTGACAAGCTTAAGCGCTGTTTTGACTGGTATTCCTTTTCGGTCCTGAAGTTCGATAGAGTTCACATTCCAGTGACCAACCGCTATTTTCCAATTCTCTGAGTTACGGCCGTAAAGAGCACTCTGTCGCCGAAATGGTCCGCGACTAAGTTCAATAACTGGAACTGAAATCGCACCACGCATATTGCACGATTGGTACTCAAGTCCCCCGTCTGATGCTCGCAGATAGAAACTCACCCGCGAGCCCTTGAGCCAGCGGAAAACCCTAGCGGATCCATTGAAACCGCGCATGGCATCAATGAAAATCACCATTAAAACCAACACTACAAACCAATCCGGTCCCGTAATTGCTTGATCCATCTGACACCTCCAGCTCTGGGCCCAAAGTCCCAGCGGTGGTTGTGGCTGCGAACGGCCATTCTGCGGAATGCAGATCTTCCATCCGGAGCTGTTAATGAACGGACTAAATCATACCACATTAAAACAAAAAATCAAGTTTGATTAAGTGAACTGTATACCATTTTCTCCCAGCTTCCTCTTGGACTATTTCTAGAAACTCCTCCTAATTTCTCTGACCGCCCGAAGCAACTCCTGTCGAACCATGCAGCCCTTTGGGCCGTTTTCGACATCCTCGGGTCGGTACCCAGAGAAATTGCGTCGGAGTTCCTGAAATAGTATCCAATCGTGCAGTTTGTGAGAAAACAATAAACAGCCCACTTAATCAAGATTTAAGTTTCAATTAAAGCAAACGAAACTCTAACCCATTAGAGGGACTTACGGAACTCGACGGAGTGAGTACGAGGCAAAATTCCAGTCAGGAATTTATGCCGTGCCCGAGAATGGGTTAGGGTTGAGCGAGCTATTTTTTACCTTCTTTAATAAGCTCCGCGATATTATTTGGGACCGGTTCGTAGTGGTCAAATTCCATGTTGAATGTACCACGTCCTTCAGTCAACGATCTGACAGATGTGGCATAACCGAACATTTCTGATAACGGAACTCTGGCATCAATAACTTTCAAATTCATCGGGCTTCTGTCGTTGATGCTATTAATTTGTCCTCTTCTGGACGAGATATCTCCGGTGGCTTCACCCATAAAATTATCGGGAACAATAATTTCTACTTTCATAATTGGTTCCAACAAAATCGGTTTCGCCCTTTTCATAGCTTCCTGAAGAGCCATGGCTCCGGCAATTTTGAAAGCAATTTCAGATGAATCAACATCATGATAAGAACCGTCATATAGTGTGACTTGCATGTCCACAATAGGAAACCCAGCGAGGACACCTTTGTCTAAAGCCTCCTTAACTCCCTTTTCAACCGGAGCAATAAATTCTTCGGGAATAGATCCACCTCGAATAGCATTAATAAATTCAAATCCTGCTCCACGCTCTTTCGGCTCAACACGCAACCAAACATGACCGTATTGTCCTCGGCCTCCTGATTGTTTGATGTATTTACCTTCGGCTTGAGATTTGTCGGAAATAGTTTCTTTATAAGCAACCTGCGGTCGGCCAACATTTACATTAACGCCGAATTCCCTCTTCATGCGGTCAACGATAATTTCCAAATGCAATTCTCCCATTCCTGAAATAATTGTTTCTGCTGTTTCTTCATCGCTTCTTATTCTGAAGGTCGGGTCTTCGTCGGATAATTTTTTCAAAGAAATGCTCATCTTTTCTTGGTCGGCTTTTGTCTTGGGTTCTATGCGCAAAGAAATAACCGGTTCCGGAATATCAATACCCTCAAGAAGAACAGGTTTTGTCGGATCACAAAGAGTATCACCTGTTTTGGTATCTTTTAATCCGACAGTGGCAGCAATGTTTCCTGCATAAACTTCTTTTATCTCTGTGCGATCATTGGCATGCAACAAAACAATGCGACTGATCCTTTCCTGCTGACCGCTTCTGGTGTTTAAAACATAAGAACCAGCAGTAAGTTTTCCTGAATAAACACGGAAGAAGGTTAATGCTCCGACAAATGGGTCGGTTGCAGTCTTAAAAGCCAATGCAGTAAAGATAGCATCATCGCTCGGCTCTACCACTATTGCTTCTCCGGTCTTTTTATCAGTTACTTTTGTTGGGGGGACATCCAGTGGTGATGGTAAATAATACGCGACAGCATCTAAAACAAGCTGAACACCCTTGTTCTTTAAAGCTGAGCCAGCAAACACTGGAAATATTTTATTAGCAATAACAGCTTCTCTAAGTATTTTGCGAAGCTGATCAAGGCCAATCTCTTTACCTTCCAAATACTCAGACATCGTCGCATCATCATGTTCAACTATCTTTTCTATGGTGATGGCTCTTTCTTTTTTTGCTTCTTCAAGAAGATAATCTGGAATCTGGCCCTTTATAACCTTCTCCCCTTTTTCTCCTTCAAAGGTGTAATAATCCAAAGTTAAAAGATCAACGATGCCCTTGAATTGATCTTCGTGTCCGTCAGGTATTTGAAGTTTTACGGCATATGGAGACAACCTTCCCAAAATTGATTGGAACGAACGATCAAAAGAAGCCCCTAATCGGTCCAACTTGTTTATGAAACAAATTCTGGGCACTTTGTAATCATCGGCATATCTCCAGTTTGTTTCAGATTGAGGTTCAACTCCAGCAACACCATCAAAAACAACAACCGCTCCATCCAAAACACGCAAAGAGCGCTTTACCTCAATAGTAAAGTCAATGTGTCCCGGCGTATCAATAATATTTAATTTTACCTTTTCGGCAGTTTTGTCTTTTGCGTCAGTTGGAGTCCAGTAAGCCGTAGTGGCAGCTGCAGTAATGGTGATGCCTCTTTCTCTTTCCTGTTCCATCCAGTCCATAACCGTATCCCCCTCATGAACTTCACCTATCTTGTGTGAAATTCCTGTATAAAACAAAATACGCTCTGATGTGGTGGTTTTACCTGCATCAATGTGAGCGATGACTCCTATGTTTCTAATTTTATTAATTGGATAATCTGCCAAAATTAGCGACTAGCGACTAGTGAATAGCGACTGGATAATTCTAGTGGCTAGTGGCTAGTGGCTAAAAACTATTCTATTACCAAGCGAAGTGGGCAAAAGCTTTATTAGCTTCCGCCATACGGTGAACATCGGCTCTCTTCTTAACTGCTCCGCCGGTGTTATTAAACGCATTCATTAATTCTTCGGCAAGTTTTTCTTCTGTGGCTTTACCTTTTTGCCCACGGACAGAATCAACAATCCACCTGATGGCTAAAGTTGTTTTTCTGTCAGGTCTAACCTCAATGGGAACCTGATAATTAGCACCTCCAATTCGGCGTGATTTTAATTCCATTTGAGGACCGGCATTAGTGATGGCCTGCTCCAATATTTCCATAACCGGTTTGTTTAATTTCTTTTCGGCTCTGTCTAAAGCTCCATACACAATCTTCATGGCAATCGCCTTTTTGCCGGAGTACATAATTTTATTTATAAATTTGGCAACCAAAAGACTTGAATATTTCAAATCCGGTTCTACGAGTGTTTTGTGTTTTACTGGTCTTCTCATTTTAAAAAATTATTAAATTTATTTCGCTTTCTTGCCTCCATATTTAGATCTACCTTGTTTTCGGCCCTCAACTCCCGAAGAATCCAAAACACCTCTTACTATATGATATCGAACTCCCGGCAAATCTTTTACCCTTCCTCCACGCAGTACAACCACCGAGTGTTCTTGAAGATTGTGTCCGACTCCCGGTATATAGGCGGTTACTTCCATTCCATTGGTCAATCTCACTCTGGCAATTTTTCTCAAAGCGGAGTTAGGCTTTTTTGGTGTAGTTGTTCTAACAGATAAACAAACCCCCCTCTTAAAGGGCGATGGATAATAGACCGGTCTATTCTTTTTTGAATTAAATCCATAAATCAAAGCCGGCGACTTTGTCTTCGCTCTGGCAATTCTTCTCGGTTTCTTAAGCAGTTGTCGGAAAGTGGGCATATAATTACAACAAAATAAGACCCTTAGGTCTTAATGAGTATATCAAACAATTGAGACGACTGTCAATTATTTCAACGGTTCACACAACCTCTATGCATGCTGCGTAGCGCACTTTTATGAAATCTACTAATTTCATAAAAGTGCGCTACCTCCGCCGGTTGCTTAGTTAACCAATAGTAATTGGCAAGAAAGGGTCAAATTAAAAAAATAAAGGCTCAATCTTGAAATCGGGGCATTACCTTAAGAAACAGGACTTAAAAGGTCGATGAAGATTGTCTAAATCTTCGGCTGTGCCTTGAGATAATTGCCCCATTTCTTTGATTTCTGCCTCTGCATCTTCTACTGCTTCTTTAATAACATGGAGCTGGTCACCAAAAACATCAGGATTTATTCTTAACATTTTTTGCAATTCAGATAGGGTTGTGTGTCTATCTATCTCTTTATTTGGCACTAATTCTCTTTCCATATATTTTATGATTTTAATTTTATAAATTTAGTATACAACAATGAGTCTCAATAAACAACTGGTACCCACAAAAGCCTCCGCAACTTAAAGATTAATGCCCGTTATAAGGTAGTACAACAAGGAAACCAAGGGAAATATCAGAGGAAAAATAAAGATTATAAACACAAACAAGAGTGGCAAACTGTATCTGTAGATAAAAACCTTAAGCGCACCAAATCTAGCCGGAAGAAAGGTCATCAAAAGCCAGTGGCCATCAAGTGGCGGAATCGGAAAAAGATTAAAAATTGCCAACACGAGATTCAAAAAAATTATGAATGAAAACAACTCCGGTATCAGGGAAGACGAAAATATATCTGGCATCAAACGCAAACTTAATCCGAATATCAGAGCAAGGACAATATTAGAGGCCGGACCAGCAAGGGCAACTTTAGCCGGGCCATATTTCTTGTCACTTAAATTTTGGGGGTTATAAGGAACCGGTTTTGCATAGCCAATAAGAAACGGGGAACGCACCAGGAACAAAAGAAGTGGTAAAAGAACCGAACCAAACATGTCTAAGTGTCTTAAGGGATTTAAAGTCAGACGACCAAGATTTTTCGCAGTAGGATCCCCTAAAGAATCGGCCATAAGACCATGGCTAACCTCATGGATAACCACTGAGTAAATCAGGACGACAACATAAAAAATTGGGAGTAATAAAGATTCCATTGTCTTGCAATAATAGCAAGTCTAGGGTATACTAGCAAGACAATAATTTTCAATTACCAATTTACAATTTCCAATAAATTTTCAACGTTCCAATTGATCAATTGATACATTCAATGAAAATTGAAAACTGAAAATTGAGAATTGCTTAAGATATGGCTACCAAATGTCCGCAATGCGGAAAAAAACCAATAATGTCTACAACGCGAGTTTTACTTCGTGGTCATTATAATCCAACCCATAAATCAAAGAGGTACCCCAATCTTCAATGGGCACAAGTCAAGGGTAAAAGAACCAAAATCTGCACCGACTGCATAAAGACTCTCAATAAAAAAGCCCATGCCTAAAGAAGTTTTAGGAAATTTATCAGAAAATTTTGATCTTGTAAGAACTCTGGCTCCTCAAACAAAAATGAGGATGCTTTTGGAAATATTTGACGTTTTTCCTGATAAGGAAGTGAACAAGAAGAGGAAAGAAGATTTTATAGCACTAATGGGAAAATACTACCAAAGTGGACTTAGAGAAAAAACAAAAGACCTTGAGGTAATCCAAAACTCCGAGCAAAGTAAGAAAAGTCTTCACAACCAAATCATTGAAATAATCAGGAATATATCCCTTTCTCGGGGACTATCAAAAGAACAACAGCAATTAACCGAGTATCTGTTTAGAAATCGTAAAGAAGTGGAAAAAATGATTGGGACTTATTTCTTGGGCTATAGTCCAAACGATCCAAAAGAACAATCCGAACTCAAACAAGCCATGCGAGGCGAGGGGCAATTTGGCTCTGTTCCAGGAAAAGAAAATGAATAAATATCGGGCCGTCGTATAATGGTAGTACGCGTGGCTGGGGGTCATGCAGCTGGGGTTCAATTCCCCACGGCCCGACTACATATCAAAAAACACCAGAAATGGTGTTTTTTGATGGGCCAATCTTTTATTTTTCAAGTCTTCAGCTATTTACCAAAAGTGGTTTCCGCAGGGCAATCCCACAAGACTGCCATCATATGAGAAACCCAAGATAATTATTTGTTCTAAAGCTTGGAAACAAAAGAAGGGCCTACCCTCATTATACAATTTCCAGTTACCAATTTACAATTTCTAAAAGTGGAAAACTAATTCAGCTCGTCTTCTGCATAGTAAAAATCCAAGTCTGGCCTGTCGTAATCAAATAATTCGCCTGATTTGAAAAATATAGCTATCTCTCTTTTGGCAGATTTAACATCTTCCGAAGAATGAACTATGGTACTGGAGGTGGACATACTAAAGTCCCCCCTTATCGTCCCTGCTGGAGCATTTTTGCCATCTGTTGGTCCGCACATAGCTCTTGTAACCCTGACAACCTCTAGCCCTTCAAACACAATCACGATAACCGGCAATTTCGTCATAAATTGTTTTAGTTTAGGCAGAAAGTGTTTGCCTTTATGCTGAGCATAATGTCTGTCCAATAAAAGATTAGACATCTTTATCATTTTCATTCCAACGGGTGTTATTCCTTTTCTTTCAAAACGAGAAATAATTTCGCCCAACAATCCCCTATGCACAGCATCGGGTTTTAATATAACTAATGTTCTTTCTTTTGGTTTTTTCATTTTAATATTTTTTAACTTGGATTGTTTCGCCATCGGATATAATCTCCATGTGACCATCTAAGTCTGTACGATAATACTTTATTCCTGATTTTTCAAGTCTTGATAAAACTTCTGCTGATGGGTGACCATATGTGTTTTTTGCCCCAACTTCAATAAATGCGACTTGCGGACTGACTTTTTCCAGAAAACCGGCAGTCGTAGAAGTTTTGGAACCATGATGTCCCACTTTTAAAATATCGGCATCAATATCATCATTCAGTAATTCCTTTTCAATTTTTGCTTCAATATCCCCCACCAGAAGAACTTCGGTGTCTTTATAATCAAGCATCATTACCACAGAACTGTTATTTGGATTTTTAACTGTCCGTCCCACCAAAGATTCTTTTGGATATATTATTTTCAAGAAAACATCATTGCCCAAATCAATTATTTTACCGGCAACTGCTTCTATCTCGTTTGCTTTTTCGTTTCTTACTGCATCTTGCCAAACAGGCACCACGGGAGAATTATAACCCTCTTTAGCTTGTACTATATTTTTAACATCATATCTCTCTAAAACACCTATTAGCCCCGCAACATGATCGGCGTGGGGGTGGGTCACGACAACCATATCAATATCGCGGTCATAAAAAGGCATTACTTTTGCCAGCTCCTGAATTACTTTATTATCCGGCCCACCATCAATTAAAACCTGATTCCCGCTTGGTGTTTCAATAAATATCGCATCTCCCTGTCCCACATCAAGGAAATAAACCTTAAGTAGTCCGTCCTTCTGACTGGCATAGCTATAAGTAGAAAAAGCAAAAACAAAGAGACAGAGAATAATTACGAGATGTATTAGAGATGGTTTTTTGAATTGCATTAGAATCTAATATCACAAATTCAGACAAAAAGAAAAGACCCTTAGTCGGTCTTTTTTATATTAAGAATTTCAATTTTAACACAACTAAAGGCTTCAATTTGCTTAAGAAATTCTTGAAAAATAACTTTACATTTATCGCATTCCTGAACATGTTGCCACAACACGAGAGTGTGTTTCAGTGAATGTAGAAATTTTTTTCTTTTCCAGAATCCCATATCCTCATGGCCCAACTCAACTACTAAATACAACATATTCCTGAAAACCCCCTGAGCTTTTAAAATTGGCCGGGAACTCTTAATTACTTCTTCCATCAATTTTTCCATATCAAACCCTTCGGGTTCTCTCATTTTCTCTTGAGTTCTATTAATGGCTTTTAGGAGTTCCTTATCGTCTCTAAACCCATCGTTGTTCTGACTCATTTAAACTTCTCCTGTTTAAGAACTGACAAGAATTTACAGTTTCCATACCGAATTGTCAACATAATTCATGGCTTCTCTGAACCTACGCTGCCAATATCGCATCACCTTGATCTACATTAAGGAAATACACCTTGGAAGATTATTATAATTGATGCGTATGCATCAATTATAATAAGAACAATCCATATGCTTCTTTTATTTGAATTCCGAGCAAAAAGAAAAGCCGAGCTTGGCTCGGCATAACGATTAAACTATTTGTTTTGAGAAAAACCCATCTGCTCGGCAGCTTCACAGGCCTTATGCTGATCTTGTAAACCTTCAGCAACTTTAAGTAAAATTTCTTCAGTGACAATGGGTTTATTTCCGTTTTTTGATCTATTGATTGCGGCGAGAGTGGCTCCAACACCGACACCCTCTCCAACGAAGGCAGGGGTCATGTGGAAAGTAGCCTTTCCAACTTTTTCCCAGTTAATATTAGGATCAATATATTCTAATGGAATAGCCACCTTCAAAAGATTTTCCGCATCGTTAGGGGTAAAAGTGCTGAAATTGATTATTTTATCTATTCGTCCAGGCCTCTGGAGTCCTCCTGCAATCTTATCCTTGAAATTAGTAGTGAATATGGTGATTATTTCAGAATCTTTTGAAGTCATTCCATCAATTGCCGCCATTAGTTTACCCATTCCATGAAAATCGCCCGACCGTTGTTCTCTATCAAAATCCTCAATTATGAGCATGGCTGGAGGATATTTTTTTGCCACTTGGAGCATGAATTCAACCGCTCCCGATACATCAGGGTTCGTCGGTTCCAAATAAAAAACAGTGAATCCATTTTCAACGGCTTTTTTTGCAGTTACAAGAGCGGCCATTGTTTTTCCCGTTCCAAATCTACCCTGAAACAAAACCTTGCGCCTAATACGCACACCACCACTACGACATTGGTCTAATTTTTGAATTAAAACCCAAAGATTGTCCGCCAATTCTTCCAACACGCCTTGATTGTACACAAGTGCGCCAAGATTAACCTTGCTCAAATCCATAAAATTCCTTGAAGACGTCACAGCCTTTCCTTTATAGATACTGGCTGTTTTTAATCTTTCTTTTACTTTATCAAGAAAAGATTCCACCTTAGCAGTTTCGCTTTTGCTTACATAGACCTGAATACTAGAGCCCTCTACAACAAAGTCTCCATCAACACCTTTTATCCTCATCTCGTCCACAGCGATTTTTTCTTCCTGATTTAAACCGACTTTGACCGTTGAGAAGGCAACAGGATTTCTTTGGTAAAAGAGCCCTTTCTTAACACCAAAAAATGGATCTTGACCAAATTCTTCCTTGGCAACCTTGTTAAACGCCACCGCTAAATCATAAGGATCATACTCAAAACCCCTCATAATGACGACTTTATCGGCCATTGCAATTCCTTGTAAAAAAGCTACTTTGGGCTATTATGCCACCAATTTTAAAAAATACAAGGACCCCAGATTTTAAAGTCCAGCAAACAATTTAACCACTTCGATTTGGTAAGTCGTGATTGACCAAACAAGAAAACCGACTATTTGTCCTATTGGTAAAAATATCATACCACCTACTCCTGACATGAATCCCAAAAACATAGCGAAGGGAATAAACGGAAGAATTAATATATTGGTTGGTAATGACCAAACAGAGAACTGATGAAAATAATAAATTAATAATGGCAAAACTGCCACTTGGGCTGAAATGGTCATGAGTGTTAGTTCTTTTAATTTCCATAATTCCGGAATTTTGCGAAACTTATTTTCCAAGAAGGGATAAAGATAAATCAAACCTAAAACCGCTAAAAACGATAACTGAAAACCAATATCAAAAACCAAGGCGAATGGATTGATATAAACCATTACCGCTCCGGCAAGAATTATAGAATTTTTCGCATCATAAAGACGGCCATATCCGTTTGCAAACAAGAGCAGAAGACCCATTAGAGACGCTCTGACAACGGAAGCGGATGCTCCGGTTAGAACAGTAAATAAAATTATTACCACGACTGAAATCCAAAACGCTTTCCGTCTTCTGAAAAAATACACCAGCCCCGCAAGCACCGCCCAGGAGATTATAATTATATTGTAGCCCGATATGGCAAGAATATGGGTCGTGCCTGTTTTGTTAAAAGCTTCTTTCATTTCTTCAGGAATATTCTGCCTGCTTCCTAAAATAATTCCATTAATAAAAGAGGCATTGGGTTCTGATATGGACTTGTTTATGGCCAATTCAAATCTATTTTTTAATCCAAATATTTTTTTATATAAACCAATCTTGGTTTTCTCAAAAAATCCCAACCGCAAACTATCCTCTTTGTTTATCTTTGGAAAAGACATGGTGGTTCTTATGTTTTGTTTTTTTAAATAAGTAACATAATCAAAATCCTCCACAAAGTTTTTAGGTGTTTTCAATACTCCGATTACTGAAATCTTGTCACCGAATTTGTATTTAGGGAAAGCGTTAGTATAAATAAGTATCCGCTCATCAACCATCAATGTTTTATCTGGAACGATTAATTCTTTCACCCTAAAAACTAATTGTGCCCTGTCGCCATTTATATCTGGCTCTTCGTCAACATAACCATTTAACTGAATCACCATCCCCTTCCCTCCGATTTCTATGTCAGCAAATTGATTTAAAATACTATTAGCGAGATTAAAAGAATTAAATCTGATAATGCCAAAAATAAAAACAAGAAATAAAACTCCCGCAAGTAATCCTCTCTTTGAATATGTTTTCTGATATCCTAAAATCGCAATCAGCCCAATCGCAAAAATTAAAAATACCAAAATCCACGTTTGAGATACCGGCAAAAAAGACGCCACAAAAACTCCGCCAAGAAAAGCCAGTAAAAAATAGAACAAAACTTGCGACTTATGCATCAAATTAAAATATCAGATTTTAAAGTTCACACAACCTCTATGCATGCTGCGTAGCGCACTTTTCTGAAATACTACTGATTTCATAAAAGCACGCTACCTCCGCCGGTTGATTGGTTAGATAAATGACGACTAGCAATAGAAGTTCAAACCTTCTCATCTATTCCTCTCGTCAAAGTGACAGAAAGGCGATTAGATTAATAATTTCGTGGAGAATGGGGGTCGTAATTAAAGTGAAAATATTCTCGTTTGGTTCCAAGCCTGAAACCGTTGTCTTGCATAGCCTTAATCAAAAATTCTTGTAGTTTTTGATACTGCTCATTTTTGTTTTCGCCTTGTTTGTAAAAATCAATAAAATATCCGTTGATACCGTCGTTTTTGTCGTGTAGTATCAACTTCTTACCGTCGTGCCAAAGAGCAATATCAACAGACGTACCAGTTGAATGGGGCATATCCTTCATGTTTAATATGCGATTTTTTTCTTGTTCTCCAATTTTCTCTGTTATTTTTTCATTTATAAGCTCGTACAACTCTTTTGATCTATAGCCCTCGGTAATAAAAATCCTATACTCTTTTTCTTGCAGTATTTTTTCGGCATTTTGTAGTGGTGCTATTAAATCTTTGTGCACCAACACACGCTCATTCTGCAACCCTACTCTTTTTAACATTTCTTCTGACAAACCAATCTCAATTCCTTTGTGCCAATAAAAATTACTGCCCAACAAATTATGCTCATCAATATATACAAAATTTTCGTTTTGATTTTTCATTTTAGTAATTATTTTTAAGCGTAGCCCAACCGCTTTATTTCAGAGAGAGTTTGAACCCGCTTACCAATTGTCACCTGTTTACCCAAGCAACCGGCGGAGGGGGTGTGCCTTTTTAAAATTTAGTAAATATTTTTAAAAGGTACACCCCGCAGTCATGCATAGAGGTTGTGTGAGCTGTTCTTTTAATTACACACCCCTGTCGTGGCGAAGCAATTAGGGCATGAGTAGCACGACCCTGCGCGGACCATCAGCGTTCCGCATTGGACACAAGCTGGAGCATCAGTGATAAGGATGTGGCCTGAGGCCTTGCCATTTCCGATAACAGAAGCGGAGGTAAAAGGTTTTGAGATTAATTCGGCAAGCAATGAATCGCTTTTTGATTCAACAACCAATTGAGGTTTAACCTCAACCGCGGACACATTAGCATGGTCGGGGCCAAATAATTCTTCTTTGTCTTCCGGTTTTAAATATTTCATACCCAAATATCTAAACACGTAATCCGTCACTGATTTCGCTACTGGTATATCAGGGTTAGTCGTAAATCCTGCCGGGTCAAATCTCACATCTTTAAATTTCCTAACCAATGTCTTTAATGGAACTCCCGACTGGAGACAGATGGAGATAAGAGTGGCGATTGTGTTGAACAATCCCGAGATGGTGCTTCCCTCTTTAGCGGCAACCAAGAATGTTTCTCCGGGTTTCATTGTCTCAGGATAAAATCCGACAGTGAGGTAGCTTTCAAATCCTCCAACATTAAATTTGTGAGTTATGGATGGTCTTTCATCGGGTAATTTAATTCTTGTATAGCCATTTATTTTTTCAACAAAAGCATTGTTTTCTTCTTTTTTAGTATTGAGCGGTTGAATAGATTTAGAACCATCGCGATAAACAGCAATCGCTTTTAATCCCAAACGCCACCCCTCAATGAAAACATTTTTGATATCTTCTACGGTCGCGTCAGCAGGTAAGTTCACTGTCTTTGATATTGCTCCGGATATAAATGGCTGGGCAGCCGACATCATTTTTATGTGACCCAAATAGTTAATGCTCCTATTACCATTTTGAGCCTTGAATGAGCAGTCAAAAACCGGAACATGCTCTTCTTTAAGGTGTGGAGCGCCTTCTATTGTTTCTCTGTCCATAAGATATTTGGAGACATCTTCTATCTGTTCATTAGAATATCCCAATCTTCTTAAAGCCAATGGAACATGACTGTTAACCAATTTCAAGGTCCCTCCACCGACTAATTTTTTATATTTAACCAAAGCAAGCTCCGGTTCAATTCCAGTAGTGTCGCAGTCCATCAAAAAGGCAATGGTTCCTGTGGGCGCTAAAACCGTAGTCTGTGAATTTCTAATGCCATATTTTCTTCCGAGGCCTAAAGCGTCGTGCCAAACAAGACGAGACGCCATGTGTAAATCTCCATCCTCAATTCCCATTACTCGTGAAGCCTCAAATAATTTTTCCGCCTCACCAAGATGTTTAGCTACAATCCCCAACATCGGCTCCTGATTCAATCCATACCCAGCAAAAGGCCCTTTAATATCCGCCAACATGGCTGACATCCTATAGGCTTCTCCGCACATCAAAGAAGTAATTTGACCGGCCAAAACTCTGCCTTTCTCCGAATCATAAGGTAGTCCCAGAACCATCAAGGTCGCTCCGAGGTTGGCATAGCCAAGACCGAGCTGTCTGTAATTCTTAGCATTCTCCCCTATCTTTTCTGTCGGATATGAAGCATTGTCCACGATTATATCCTGTGCAGTAATCATTACATCAACCGCTTTTCTGAAAAGTTCTACATCAAATTTCCCGCCCGTTTTCAAGAATTTTATTAAATTCAAAGAAGCCAAATTACAGGCGCTGTTATCCAAATGCATATACTCACTGCATGGATTTGAAGCGTTTATTCTTCCGGTGTTTGGGCAAGTGTGCCATTCATTAATGGTTGTATCATATTGCATTCCTGGGTCAGCGCTATGCCAAGCAGCATCGGCAATCCAACCCATCAAATCTCTTGCCTTAATTGTTTCCACCACCTTGCCATTAGTTACACCTTTTAAATCCCAGTATCCGTCGGCCTCAACGGCTCTCATGAATTCATCGTTTACCCTGACCGAGTTATTTGCATTTTGATAAGGCAGTAATGTATATGGGTCAAAAATATCAGCCGTAATGGAATCTTTTATTCCACCCCTGATAAGAACCTTAGTCATGTCCTCAATTATTTTTTTACAATAAATAAAATTGTTTATATCCGGATGATCAGCATTCATGATAACCATCTTTGCCGCCCTCCTTGTTGTACCACCAGAACGAATAGCATTAGCAACACCATCAGCGCCTTTCATAAATGAAACCGGTCCGGAAGAATAACCGCCTTTAGACAAGGGTTCTTTGGAAGAACGGAGTTTTGAAAGATTGGTACCGGCACCGGAACCGTATTTAAATATCCAGCCCTCATCACGATACCAATCAAGGATTGACTGCATGTTATCCTCAACGGCCAAAATAAAACAAGCCGAACACTGCGGTCTTTCATGCACTCCGACATTAAACCAAACTGGGCTATTAAAAGCGGCGTATTGATTTACCAAAATCCAAGTCAGATCCAAAGTAAAATTTTCACAATCTTCAGCTGTAGCAAAATATCCATCCTTGAACCCCCAACTACCAATAGTTCTTGCTACGCGGTCAACCATATCCTTCACACTTCTCTCTCTGTTTTGTGTGCCAAGCTGACCTCTGAAATATTTGGAAGAGACAATATCTGTAGCGGTCTGACTCCAAAAATTTGGAACTTCCACATCTTTTTGCTCAAAAACAACTGTTCCGTCTCCTTTGGTAATCTTGGCCGTCCTTTGTTCCCAAATAATCTCATCGTAAGGATGTTTGTCGCCAAAAATCCTAGTCCACCTAAGACCTTGCCCCGCTAATCCGCTATTCATAAATAAATTATTGTCCATATTTAGAAGATTTAATCCCGCTTAAAGGCGGGACAAATGGGACCTCGTGTCAACAATATCTTTCGCCGCGATACTGGCCAATCTTGGTCAGCACAAGAAACGACGACGAAGGTGTAGTTATTCTACTCCGAGGAGGAGAGACGCAGTGATGATTAAGATTGGCCGTATCCCTATAGGGTTGCGGATATTTAATCACCCCGCTTCGTTTATCCTCGTCGCAGTAGTGATAACTACAGCTTCCTCGTCTCGCCTTGCGGGATTGATTAAATCTCTCGCAACGCGACTGAAAGATATTGTTGACACGAGGTCCTAAAAAATATTTTTTAAAAATTTAACCAACACTTGTGCTCACTATAGAAATTTATTCTATTTATTTCAAGCCCCAAAAAAGTTGATAAGTTATGAAAATAAAAAGAGGCAGAAACTGCCTCGGAAATTATCAGGAACGAAGCCTCGCAAATTTATGAATCCTATCTTGTGTTTTTCTCAATTCACTTTTTTCTTTGGTAATACGTCTTTCCAACTCAACGGCAAAAAATTTAGTCTGCATTTCTCTGGAATTTAATCTTTTCATTTCGGCTAAGTGTGATGTTGAAGATTGGTTATCAAGAATAAACACATCTCCCCAGTCAATATTATCCTTGTCTTTGAGATCTTCTATTGTAAAAAATTTACTGCAACCTAAACACATAACTGTGATAATGTCTCCTCGGCCAACCGGAACAGGAGCCTCAAATTCTTTAACTTCGTTGCAATAAGAACAATAACTATAAGGACATACACAATAATACCTTGGCTTAGAACTTAAATCTTCTAGGTTTGATAAAATTTTTTCAAAGTCCTCTACGGTTTCGAGTCGGATCATGTTCTTCTCCTTTCCGTCTCCGTACCGTGCTCGACTTTGGCGCTAACACCAAAGTCGTAATTATATTATCAAAGTTAAATAAAATTACAAGCACCAACAACAATACTTGATTCCCCATTGAGGTTAAACCTCAATGAAATCCAATACGCCACCCGGGTGGCGTATTGCCTGCCAAATGTTCAAAACCGAGCTTTGAACATTCTGCGCTGTGAGCTGTTGATAGTTCGCCTCGTCAAAGTGACATAAAAGCGATGGGGCTACGCTATTTTTAACTGCTTACTATTTCTTTATAGCTTTCACAATGAAAAACAAAGGCATCTTCTGGTTTTTTATTTTTAATTTTTGATATGCCACGAGGTCGTTTTCTGATATCTTATTTACAGGCATATCAATTACTAATGGGGCAAAAGAGTGCTTTATGTCAAACTCGGCATACTCAACCGCTTCACGAATTGCATCTTCATTTATGTGATTATAGTAAGTTATTTCAATATCTGCAGGTAAAACAGCGGTATGTTCTGTGACGGTTATCCCTCTTGCGTTTGTATATTTATTTCCCGTTGGCGTTGGACGACCCCAATAAACTGGATGATGCGTTGAAAAAAGCAGTTCGCCTCTCTCTTTGAGAACCCTGCGGATTTCAGAAAGAAGCAAATCCCAATCCTTCGCATAATGAAAAGTCAAACTTGAGTATATTAAGTCAAAACTATCATCAGGAAAATGTAAATCTGTCATCTCCATTTTTTGAAACTCAACGTCGGGAAATTTCGTTTTTGCTATATCTAAAAGTTTAGTAGATACATCTATGCCTACGACCTTACATGGATGTCGTTTGAGTATCTCCAGTAGCTCATCACCAGACCCGACACCAATGCACAGGACAGCTTTATCCGTAAGGTCTTTGGGAAGCTCTTGCTCCATTGCTGGCTTTTCAAGGTATTTATGACCTAGATTACTATCCATTGATGCTTGCCACTCTTTTGCGTGAGTATCATATTGTTTTGTATTTTTTTCAGTAACAATGTCCATAAATCAAATTTTATCAATTTTTATCTTACATTACCATGCACGCACCATCAAAAAATTTAAAAGCGAAAGCCATGACACTTTTTACATACCTGCAGGCAAGAAAATTTGTGATTCCCCATTGAGGTTAAACCTCAATGAAATCCAATACGCCACCCGGGTGGCGTATTGCCTGCCAAATGTTCAAAACCGAGCTTTGAACATTCTTCTTATAAAACTCGCGCGTTTGGCCAAGGTCAAGGCGAGAGTGAAGCCCGGACTGAGCCATAGTTTAACTATGGTAAAGGAAGACTGGAGCTCTCAACGCAGAGATTGGTCAAATCTGAAAGGCAAAAGTCGCGGTCAGCCCAATAGTTTACTGGGCTCCGCGACTTTTGCACGAGAGTTTTATCTACTTGTTCATTTTTCTGCGGATAAACGCCGGAATATCAAACTCTTCTTCATTCACAGAAGAATCTACGAGTTCTTTGACTACGGGTGTGCCATTAAATTGAGGATTGTGTTTTCTTGAAACATCTTCAAACATGTTTTGCGTGTTCGGTTTTCCATTCATTCCATTCATGGGCAGTTTAGGCGCACTCGGATAACCATTATTAAATCCCGTAGCTACAACTGTAACTTTTAATTCTCCCTTCTTAAGTTTGTCGTCAATTACCGCTCCAAAAATCACTTTTGCATCAGGATCAATATGTTCAGTAATAATTCTAGCGGCTTCATTTATCTCAGCCATTGCCATATCCGCTCCTCCTGACACATTAAACAACACCCCACGGGCTCCATCTATTGAAACCTCAAGTAAAGGAGAGTTGATTGCCATCTTGGCAGCTTCTATTGCCCTATCCTCTCCGATTGATTTACCTATTCCCATCAATGCCGAACCGGAGTTGGCCATAATTGTCTTAACGTCGGCAAAATCTACATTTATTATTCCGGGAATTGTTATCAAATCAGAAATCCCCTGAACACCCTGCCTTAGAACATCATCCACGATTCCAAATGATTCTAATAAGGGAGTTTTTCTGTCTATGACCGACAAGAGTCTATCATTAGGGATAGTAATCAAAGCGTCTACTTTTTCTCTCAAAATATTCCATCCATCTTCAGCAATCCTTGACCTCTGGGGTCCTTCAAAACTGAAGGGTTTGGTCACAACAGCTACCGTGAGCGCTCCAACATCTTTGGCAATATCTGCAACCACAGGTGAAGCTCCAGTTCCGGTTCCGCCCCCCATTCCCGCTGTTATAAAAACCATATCAGCACCCTTCAGGGCGTTCATGATTTCTTCTTTTGTGTCTTCGGCCGCCTGTTTGCCTATTTCGGGATTCATTCCCGCGCCAAGACCGCGAGTTAAACTTTTGCCGATATGAATCTTGGTGGTGGCTGTGCTGTTGTGCAAAGCTTGAGCATCAGTATTAATGGCAATAAATTCTACACCATGAATTCTGGCTTCAATCATTCTTGCCAAAGCATTGCAACCCGAACCGCCAACACCAACGACTTTAATCCGTGCAAATGTTTCAAATGGAGGTTTAACTATTTGTCCCATGCGCGTAGCGCAAGTTATCAAGTCAAAAGTTATAAAGTTTATAAAGTAACTTTAAGAACTTGATGGACTTGATGAACTTTTTAACTCTTAGATACCTCGTATTATCATATTTAAAAAAGCCACGCAAGTAATCTGTGTTTTTCTGTGGATAACTCTACGGAGAAAAGTTTTTAAGCCAATCTAAAACTTTCTTAAATAAGCCATTGCCGGTAAATTGACCGTTCTTAGAACCCTTAATTCCGTTAAATTCTTCGTCTATTCCCCAAGTTATCAATCCGGCAGCGACCGCAAAAGATGGGTCATCCAAATTATCAGCGACTCCCGCCAAATTCAAAGGTCTTGCAATTTTTACTGATAATCTAAGTTTGTCTTTTACCATAGCAGCAAGACCGGGTAAATTTGCCCCGCCTCCTGATAAAACAACTCCGGCCGGAAGCATCCCCTTAGAAATCTTTTTAAGTTCATTGGCTACCATTTCCAGCAGTTCCTGGGCGCGCGCATCAACAACTCTTATTAACTGCTTTCTGGGTAAAACAAAATCCTTCTCCGACATTAATTCAGACAAGTCTATGTTCCCTCTTTTACGCAAGTCTTCTCCTTCCGAAGTCGCTCCGTGTTCAATTTTTACCCTTTCGGCAACATCCATTGAAGTCCTCAATGCAACGGCCAAATCTGATGTAATGTGCTTTGAACCTATCGGCAGAACAACACTATGAAGAAGATCGGCCTCCTCAAAAACCGTGAGCGTAGAAGTGCCTCCCCCAAAATCAAGATTCAAAACTCCATATTCTTTTTGATTTTTATCCAAAACCGAAAGCGATGATGCTAAGGGCGCAAAAACCAATCCGGCTACTTCTATATTATTTTCATTTAGACACTTGGCCACATTTCTCAAATAAGGAGAAAGCCCGTCAATTATAAAAACCTCGGCCTCAAGGCGAACACCTTTCATGCCTAACGGATTTTTAACATATTCAGTTCCGTCTACAATATAATTTCGAGGTATAACATGAATCACTTCCCTGTTTGCAGGTAAACTTACAACCGATGCCGCCTGTAAAACTCTATCAATATCATTTTGAGATATTTCTCCATCAACACGGGAAACAGCGATTACTCCACGGGATGATTGGGTTTTTATATGAAGCCCGTTCACGGCAAGATATGCTTTCTTAATACTGGTACCGGCCATTGCCTCAGCTCTCTGAACCGCTGTTTTGATGTTATCAATGGTTTCCTCCATATCAACCACCATTCCCCGTCTTAAACCGTTTGAGATGGCACTGCCCACGCCCAAAATCTCCGCCCCCAAAGTATCGCGGTCTATTTTTGCAATTACAACTTTAACTTGTGAGTTTCCTATATCAATTCCTGAAATTATGTATGGACGAGCCATATAGTTCA
>Ga0209542_10003831_pt1 | contig 31706 bp, 52 predicted proteins | sample RifCSPhighO2_01_FD_184028 | JGI IMG/M metagenome (GOLD analysis project Ga0209542, IMG submission 184028) | Soil microbial communities from Rifle, Colorado - Rifle CSP2_plank highO2_0.1 (SPAdes) (version 2) | ecosystem: Environmental > Terrestrial > Deep subsurface > Rock core/Sediment ... | reverse complement strand
TCTTTCACCTGATTGAGATATTTCGGCTTGGGCAATAGGCAAACTCACCATTAATACAATTATTAAAGTTGAAATGTATAATTTATTCATTTTTAAACTCCGGAAGTTTAAATGATGGAAGTTTTGAGTTTTCAGCAATATCTTTTTCAATATTAGTTAAATCCTCAAAACTATTTGGAATTTTGTCAAATATAGTATAAATAATTATTTTTTGACTATCTTTATTTAAGTCATCAATTTTTACTTCAAATTCTGCCCCCCCAGTAATTACTTCCTCTAATTCAGTGCCTTCAACTTTAGTTGTTGCGCATTTTTCCTTACTCAAAAATAAGCCCAAAATCCCAGATCTTGGGATCTTTATACATTTACTTATTTCTTGAGGTTGTATATTAAACTTAGAATCACTTGTTTTTGATAAGTAAGATTTAACTTTATAATTTCCTAATATAAGTTTCATACTTGCTTCTTCATTTGTTATAAATGTAGAATATTCATTATCATCCTTTTCAAATTGGAATAGCACTTTTTCGTCTTCTTGAATTTCTCTAATATATCCTGAAGATTTTTCAATAATCTTAATGTCATAATTAAAGTTGTAGTAAGGTTTTAGGATTACAGATGTTGTAATTTCTTCATTTGTATCAATAAATGTTTTTGAAGTTAAATAATTATCATTAGTTGCAATAACTTGACCATTTATACATTGTGGGAATAGAGCAGTTAGTGAATATTCATTATATTCATCTCTGATCGTTTTCCCTATATAACAAGTTGTTGCAAAACATTGATAGGAAATGTCTGCTTCGATTGGAGTGAATTTATTGTTTTTTTCTTCTAAAGCAAAAACTGTAACTGGAGTTACTTTTCTAGAACAAATATCAAAGGAGGTTTCCGGTAGATCTAAAGTCCCATATTTGTTAACTTTTGGTTGATTGTTGTCAATTATCACTTGAATTGTGTATTGGAATGTATAACCATTTTTTTCCAAAGTTACTAAAACAGGGTATTTAATGTCATAAACAAAGTTATAACTGTTAAGGCAAAAGATTTTTGACAATAACTCTGTGGCTTGATTTCCAGCACTTTTGGTAATTTGATCACTTGATAAAATTTCATTTTCTGATGGGTATATTTCAATTTCTAAAGGCCATGATTGTGCGAATAAGAAATTGGCTACAATTTCATTATCTTTTGAGGGAGTTTCTAATTCAAAGTATTTGTGTGACTCATCAAGAAGCACATAATTAGAACCTTTTAATTTAACTGCAGCTATGTTAAAACTTAGTAGATTCTTTAGATTATTTGTAACTTCTGTTTTTGTCCATGTTGGAGAATTACAATCTAGAGTAATTCCAGAATATGGAATTTCTTTATATAGTGCTAAGATGTCAATAGTTTTCTTTTCAAAGAAATTATCGTTATTGTTTTTTTCTAAAATTTCTTTTGAAATTTGATAGAGTTCTCCTAATGGTGCATCCACTTTTACATAATGGGTGTCTATTAATTTACCAATTTCATTTAAATAAATGTTAACGGGATAATTTACTTTGACTTCTATGAAATTTGACTCAATTTTAGTTGTTGTTTTTGGTGCATCTTTAAATTCTATATTGTATTTTGAGTAATCTTCTGTTAAGAATAGTTCTTTCAAGCATTCTTGTAAATTAGCATCAATGAATAAACTTAATTCATTTTCCATTGTTTCCTTAGATGGAACTTGGGTTTTTTGAATTCCATTCGAGGTTTCATAAAACCAGTAAGGAACTATATTACTTGGCATTAATTCTAGTGAATTAGAAAATTTATTGAAATAACCTCTTGGCACATTATCTATCGGGATACTAATGAAACCGCCTTGCCAACCCAACGTATTTATGCCTGTTTGTGCAGTAACTAATATACAAGAATCAATAAATTGTTTTACTGGTTTAACTTGCTCTGGGACATTTACAGACTTAGCTGCATTAACTTCAAAATCTGATTTAAAAAGAGAAGTTCTAAAATAAACTAAAATTACTATTAGTAACATGATAACTATCCCAAGGATTATGAATATGCTAACCTGGGCTTTTCGCATTTAACAACCTCTTTTTTAAAACGACAATTTTCGAACCACCAATTTGTTTAACTTCAACTAGTTTTTTTGATACAAGGTCTTTAACTAAATCTGATGCAGTAGCGTTCTTAATATTAAAGAATTTAGCTATCATTGATAGATTAACTAGCTCTTTTTTACTAATAAATTCTAAAAGCTCATTTTCGCTTGGTATCATGCTTTTAAAGCTTTTGTAAACTTTAGATTAAGTTTGTAAACCTCTTTTGACTTTTTTAAACCTTTGTAAAGGGTTAATTTATGATATTTAAAGCTTTCTATTTTGTAATTTTTAATGCATCTGCCAATTTTAAATATTTCAAATTCAGCCCCAAAGATTTTAAATTTTAGTAGTATTTAAAGCTTTTTTATTTGATTATTAAAGGCAACATTTAAATAAAAACAAGTTTGAATGTTTTTGGGGATATTAATGAAGTTAAAGATACTAGATTATAATATTTTACATGGTTTCTATCCTTATGACTTGTCTATTAGTAAGTTATTAGATACTAAAAGGTTAAATGCTGCTCAAGAAATCATAAAATTAGAAAATCCGGACATTGTAGTTTTTACAGAAGCGTGTTTTGCTCAAGACAATGTATTTAATATTAAAATGGATTATCCAAAATTGTTTGGTTTTAAATATCATTTCCATGCAAATGTTATCCACGCAGGAATTATTAATGAATGGGGAAGCTCTTTACTAAGTAAATTTCCAATTAAAGAAGCTGAAAATTATAGTATGAAAAAAAGAGGGTTTTTAAGGGCTGTTTTAGACATCAAAGGAACTTTAGTTAATATTGATGTCCTACATCCACACCCAAAACTATCTGAAAATGAAAAAGCTAGGTTTATGAAAAATTGCTTAAGGGATTTTAAGAATCCTTATATTTTAGCGGGTGACTTAAATGCAATCTCCCCACAGGATAATTATAATAAGACAAAACTTATTAAAGGATTTAATACATTTCAGGATAATGCAGAAGGAAAGATTAATGATTTTATGAAGTTCTCGGTTATAAAAGAGATATTAAGTGCTGGTTTAAAGGACACTTTTAAGGTTTATCATAAGGAATTTGATTTTACAATACCTACTGACTACCTATCTAAGAATAAGGATTCTGGGATTAGAATAGACTATATTTTCTGCTCAAAAGATTTTAAAGTACTAGATGCTAAAATTATAAAAAATAAGTATAGTAACTTGGCATCTGATCATTATCCAGTAATTGCTGTGCTTGAAATATAAGTAAAAGATTTTTAAATAGTAAAAACAAGCTAATGTTATGATTAATTTATTGGTTACTTATTTTATTACTTTAATTATTGGGCCTGTTATGTTTCTTATTATTAGTAGAGTTTTTTATAAAAAAGAAAAATTTCTAAAGTATCCTGTAGATTCTGTAGATTTTATTGGAGACTGTATATTTTTACCTTTTTTTAATGCCCTTTTAATATATTATTCTGTAATTAATTTAATTAATGAAAACTCTATGTATTTATGGTTTTGTATATTATTTGCGGTATTAGTGTCTTTTGCTTGGGGTTTTCACAGAAAAAATATAAGCTCATTTAATGATTGGTCTAGGCCCAAAATAGGTGTAGTTAATTTTGGTGGTGGATACCATTTTGTATTTTTTATTTTACAGTCTTTCTTAATTTTTGTTGGTATACTTTACCTTTCTGATAAAATATTAGTGTGGTTTGCAATTAGTGGTTATTTATTTACAGTAATTTATCATAATTTTATTGAGGGGCCTAGAACTAAGACGTTGAAATTGTTTTAAAAAACTGCATACTTAGGCACTTTATATTTATATATTAAAAATATTCCTAGCGCTAAAAGTATAGCAGATCCAATAACATGAAGGAAATTTATTGGTTCTTGGAATAAAGAATTAAAGAAACCAAGAGACCCTCCAAGAATTAAAGTAGAACCTATGAAAAAATATAACCAGTTTACAAAAGAAGACTTCATAATAATTAAGTGAAAAGTTAAGTTTAAAATACTTTCTTAAAGTATTTTTAAGAAAAGGAAATGCTTAAATATAATTATAAAAGATAAGTTTATGCAAAAATTTTATTTGTTCTTTGCCATTACTTGTCTTATTATTACTGGTTGTAGTACTATTATCTTAGATAAATGCAATCCTGAGGAAAACTCCAAAATTGGAATTACTTTATCTGAGAAAATTGGTAATTTTACCTGCCCATATTCTGGAAATCTGGCTATTGATACAAAGAGAGGTGAAATATGGAAGGACAATAATGGATGCTACTTTATTATTCATACTTCAACAACCAAAGGGATGAGATCGTATGCAGAGCCCGATGATATAAGTAAGAATTACATTAATGAATTAAGCCATTTTGAAACTACCATTGGCGGTAAAATTATTGGAATTACAAAGAATGAATTTGTTGGTTATTGCTATATTGGTAATGAGATTCTAAGAAAAGTTAATTCTTGTAAAATAGAAAATGATGGCGAAATAAATCGGTGTAAAGTTATAGAAGCTAATTCTGAGCTTAATTTAGAAGCGCCGTAATTTATTAAAGTGGGCCCGGCAGGATTTGAACCTGCGACCAAGTCCATTTTGAATTGAATTCGTCAAGGACTTATCATTTACGGAATAATTAACCGCTAGACCACGAGCCCATAGTTGCCTTTTAAAAATGCTTTTATGAGAATTTATATAACTTACGAAAGTCACGTATTTGAGAAATCTACTAATTCAATACCTATTTCTTGAGCAAATTCAAAGATTTTTTCATCCCTATAAAACTCACCGAATATTATTCTTTTAATTCCACTATTTACCATTAATTTAAAGCAATTAAAACATGGAGATGCTGTAGTATACAAAGTAGAGCCATTAATACTTGTACCATGAAATGCTGCTTGAACAATAGCATTAGCCTCAGCATGGACAGTACGAATACAATGACTTTCTTCAATTAAATGGCCTATTTCATCACAGTGTTTTGAACCTTTTAAACTACCATTATAACCTGTAGCTAGAATTTGATTATTTTTTACTATTAAAGCTCCAACGCTTTTTCTATCACAAGTAGATCTTGTAGCTGCTTGTTTTGCAATATTCATAAAATATTCATCCCAGGAAGGTCTTGGCATAATTATTTGATGAGGGTTGTTATATTTAATATTTTTTAGTTTTTAGACTATAAATTCTTACCACATTTAGAGCAGAATTTTGAATTTATGGTATTTGTGTTCTTGCAGTTTTTACATATTATGTAACTTGATCTTTCTTTAACTTTAAAACGCTTAATTTTTCCTCCTCTTATAAAAATTGATAGAATCAAAATTATTATACCTATAATTATTAAAGGAACTCCTATTATTAGGCCAATAACTGTAAAAGATAAGAAAATACCTATAATTATTAGAATTATTGCTACAAATGCAAGAATTAGAGAGGAAATTCCTAGGATAAGATTTATTAATAGGGATAAGGGATTCATGATTTAATAAGAAATAATTAAGTTTTTAAGTTTTGTTCTTATGTAAATAATATAGTCTATACTAAAGTTAAGAAAGTATAATGTGGGGAATGCACTTATTATGATGTAGGCCAAATTCCAGAATATAATCCAGATACTGGGAGATTAATTCATTTAATAATATTAAAATGGGAAGAGATTTAAGAGTTTTAATTATTGGTAAAGGAGCTAGAGAACATGTTATTTCTGAGGCTTATGAAAAAGATGAAAATGTTGGACAAATAATTGTTGCTCCTGGAAATGATTTAATAGTTTATAGAAGAAAAAAAGAAGTTATTATTGATGGAGATTGTTCTTTGAGAGACCCTAACTCTATTTTAAGTATTGCCAAAAAATATAAACCTGATTTAGTAGATGTAGCTTCAGATAATGCAATAGGGAGTGGAAGTGTAGATTTACTTAAAGGTCAGGGATTCCCTGTTTTTGCGCCAAATAAAAGAGCTGCGAGATTAGAATATGATAAAATATTTGCAAAATCATTTATGAGGGGCTATCTAATCCCATCAGCTCATTTTCAAGCTTTTAATGACACTAACGAAGGTATTGCACATGCTAGAAGAATTTACTCTGAAAATCCTAGAAAATTAATGTTTGTAAAAGCATTTGGCTTATGTGATGGAAAAGGTGCTCTTGACAGCTCAGATTTAGAAGAAGCTATTTTGAACATACATAGAATGAGTGGATTTGGAGAATCTGGACGTAGATTTATTATTGAAGATGGATTAGAAGGGGAAGAATTATCATTATTTGTAATTTCTGATGGAGACTCATATAAAGTTATTTCATGTGCTGTTGATTATAAAAGATTAAATGATAGTGACAAGGGACCTCAAACTGGTGGGATGGGTTCTTTTTCTCCAATTGACTTATCAAAGACTTCTAAAGAATCAATTGATCTTATTTTAGAAGGGACTTTTGGAGGTTTTAAAAAAAGCGATATAATATACAAAGGAATATTGTATTTTGGATTAATAAAAACTCCTGAAGGACTTCGTTTAATAGAATATAATGCAAGATGGGGTGATCCTGAAGCCCAAGTAGTTTTACCAGGAATTTCAAATTATCTTGAAGTAGTAGAATCTTGTATAGCTGGAAATTTAGGTTCTGTAGATATTAAAAGTGATAGTAAATCTAGAGTTTGTGTTGTTGGTGCTTCAAAAGGATATCCAAATGATCATAGTAAAGTTGATGGAAAAGAAATATTTGGACTTGAAGAAATTATGAGATTACCTGGAGTTTCTGTATATGGTGCTGGAGTTAAAATAATGGATGGAAGATTTTATGCTGATGGAGGAAGACTCTTTAGTGTTGTTGGTAAAGGGGATAATTTAACAGATGCAGGAAATATATCTTATGATGCTATTGAAAGAACTAGAATTGATAGCCAGAATTTACATTTTAGAACTGATGTGGGATATGCAAGTCATATGCTTTAAGAATATTAAATCCTGCCTTCTTTTTTTGTAAATTATCCATAATATCGTAAATTCAATTTGACGTTTGGCCCAAATTATGAACAAAGAGACTTAAATAATGCCCCATAATCGAAAATCAGCTATCTGTAGCTCTTCTGTCTCTTAGCCCTTGGCTTAGAATCATTAGGTTTACTTGCTTCTGCCATACGTACATCTGCAATCAAAAGATTTCTATCATAATTTAGATATGTTTCTTTTAATTTCTTATCGTTTGAGAATTTAACTAATGCTTTTGCTATTGATAATCTAACCGCATCAGCTTGTGCACTAAAACCGCCTCCAGATACATTCACATTTATGTTTACTTTATCTTTGAGACTTTCAGCTAAAACTAGAGGTTCAAGAATTTTCATTCTTGCAATATTTGTTGAGTAATCATCTAAGGGAATTGAATTAATTAAAATTGTTCCATTTCCATCAAAGATAGTAGCTCTTGCTATTGCTCTTTTCCTTCTTCCTGATGTGTGGTTGAATTTTTTCATGCCCCTAGGAATTTCTGAACTCTTTTTAGATTTATATACTTTAAACTTTTTATTTTACTAATATTAAATTTATCTATTGTTTCTATTTTTTGGTCTTTGAATTTATCTGGGACGCCCCTATAACACATAACTCTTTTAAAAGCACTTTTACCTTTAAATTGATTATATGGGAGCATTCCTCTTATGGTCCTTCTAACATATCTATCTGCCCTTCTTGAAGGAAAAGGACCTTTAATAAATTCTCCTCTTGCGAAAGTATCTTTAATGTCATTTAAAATAGCTTTTTTCCTTCCACTTATTACTAAATTTTCACAATTAACAATGTCTACTTTGTGCCCAAGTAATGCTTGCTTAGCAGAATAACTTGCAACTCTTCCTAAAATCAGATTTGTTCCATCTATAATCATTTTAAGTAATTATCCTTATTCTAGTTCCCTTTGGATTTTTCTTCATTAAATCTTGAATCGACATTGTGTTTTTTATTTTATTTTGAGCAGATTCTGAAAATCTAAATGCCGCAATATTTAGTGGTTTATCAACCTCTCCCACGCCTAAGACCTTTCCAGGAACAACTATAGTTTCATTATCTTTAGCATATTTATTAATTTTATAAAGGTTGACGTTAGCCCTTTTTCTAGTTGGTTTTTCTAAATGTTTAGCTATGGTTTTCCAAATATTCTTATTTTCTTTATTAGACTGCTTCTTTAACTCTCTAATTAGATTAACTAAGCTTTCATCAGTCTTTCTGGTCTTAGGTTTCATAACTTTAAGCTATAACTAAGATTTAAAAAGCTTTTGATTGAGTTTTCTGGCCTTTAAGCCCATTAAAGGCCAAAACCTGTAATGCCATGTATTAGCATGATCAATTGCAAAGCCTTCATTAGTTAACATATATTGAATTTCTTGTACTGTGTATGATCTAATATAAGGCCTATTTATCCTTCTAAAAAATATATCAAATAATTTAAAATAGATTGAATCTCTACACCAGTCAACTATTATTAAAGATCCTTCTGGTTTTAATACTCTATAAAATTCATTTAATGTCTCTTGTGGATATTTAAAATAGTGGAAAGCGCTAACTGATACTACCTTAGAAAAAGATTCTTGTTTAAAGGGCAAATTATGCACATCACCAAGTGATAAGTGCATATTCTCTAAGTCACTTAATCTATTTTCTGCAACCCTTAACATTTCTTTTGAAGCATCTACTAATATTACCTTGCCAGTTTTTCCGAGAAATTTTGAGATTTGGTCTGTCAATAATCCAGTCCCGCCAGCAGCATCAAGTATGACATCATCTAAACTAGGATTCAATAATGATAAAGCTGTATCATTTGTAGCGCTTAGATAACCTTGCCATTTTCTATCATAACTTGGTGCTAGTCTTTTATATTCTTCCTTTAAGTGTATTATTTGCTTACTGTAAAAATTCAATTTTTATGGCCCTCATTTTTGTTTGAATTTTTATTGTGCATATCTTTCATCATGAAATAATGCATTAATGGACAAATTAGTAAAAGAATCAAAAATATATATTTGTTATTTAAACCAATTAAGTATGATATTATAAATAAGATTATTGGGATAGCACAAAATATAATCATTATCATATTGTGATTATGCCTAAAAATGCTCCGTAATTTTTTGATAATTTTTTCCATAGCTAATTAATATATAAATTCAACAACAATTTTCTAATTTTTTCTTTAGATCTTTTAAGATTTTCTTTTTACCTGATTTTTTCTTAAGTTCTTTTTGCATTTATATCACCTTTATTAAATAGTAGACAATTAATGTTCCAAAGACTATTGTAAATAATTTTGATAATGATGACATAAGTTTATTCTTCATTTTTTTATCTAGATAATACATTATTCCAACAATTGACTGGCCCATTAAAATAGCTATTATTACGTTGTCAATAATGTATCCTAGTAATTTCATTATAATTAACGAAATCCAAGTAATGCTTACTGCTGCACAAATTGCACAAATATTTATTTTTGTAATTTTATAGATTGAATCTTTTATTAATACGAATATAAAAAACAATACAGTTATTGATAAAAGTGTGTAAATTATCATTTTTTAAGTTACACTTGTAAAACCCTCAATTATGAATTTGTAGTTCGTCGGTGCTGTATCTACTGGAAATATTACTGCTCCGGATGTGTGGTGCCCTTGTAGATTAGGTGCGGATATTGGTTTAATTGAATTCTTATTATATTCTAAAGTAATTATTTCCATAAGGTTAAATTGCGATAATTCAACACTATGTGTGTCTACTGATACATCTACAAGAAGTTCACCATTATTGTAACTTTTTGGTGAGAGGCTTATTGTAACAGCACCATCCCCTATGCTTTCGAAGTTAAATGTTCTAGAACTTGGTGTTTTTTCCTCATGGTTAGCATTGAATTCAAGCGCTCCTAGTAATACACCACTTACCAGAATTACTAGCATAATTATAATTAATATTTTATTTGACATTTTTTACCTCCTTATGAAAAATATACTTGTAACAACAATTACTATACTCAAACTTATCGCTAAGAAAAATAATTTGTTAAGATTAATAGACATTAACTTAGATATATTTCCTTTTTTTGTGTATAAATTATGTTTCTGAATTATTTTCAACATATAAGTGATGCCGATTATATTTGAAAGTACGCCAATTATAATAAACAATATCTGGTATTTATTAAAGAATATAGTTGCTGCGCCAATACCAATTATTGGCATAACATCTGATATATGATGAGCACAACAAGCAAGCATTGAGCCTCCTGATATCCCTCCAGTAGCAGCAATACTGCCACTAACTCCCATTATTTTTCTTAGTTTTATAAAACCTTTAAGATATATAAATAAACCAATTTGTAAACCAAAACCAATAACTAATAATAAAACCCAATACCACATTCTTAGAAATTCTTGAATTGCATGTTGTAATGAATTTGCAAAAATCAAAATTAAAAAATATAATGTAAGTAGACTAAAACTTCCAAGTAAAGTAAAAACTATTGGTCTTCTTACCAAATATTTTTTCCTTAATTTATACTCTATATCTTTATTCATTTTAACTACAGCAGCTTGATTTTTTATTTATTTTTCTTAAACCTTTCTCATAAATTTTTAAGCAATTAGTTGAACAAAACCATTTGTCGTATTTTTCTATTCCATTATTTGTTTGTTTCATACCACATATTGGATCTTTTTTCTTAAAGTTAAACATTTTATCCACCTCCAGGCATATATGTTATCCAAAAGATAATTAAACCAATCAGTATCATTATTATTCCTGCAACTAATTTAATGTATTTCTTCTCAGATTGTTCTAATTTCTCAATCTTTGATAATATTTTAGTTGTTGAAGCAAAGATAAGTATTAATATTAATGGAATAATAAACATGATATTGTAAAGTATTAAATAAGTAATACCTTGCAAGTAAGTTGATTTTGCCAATAATAAACTTGTTATTGATAGATAAATCCCTGCTGTGCAGCCAAAAGAACATATCCCAACAATTATTCCAACAAGAAATATAGCAGGTATTGATGATTTTTGAAGTAATTGTGCTATTTTTGGTTTTATTTGTTTTGGCAGACCTAACTCAAACTTATTACTTTTATAAAAGAAATTTAATAAATTTATAAATCCCAAAGCAATTACTAAAATAGCACTGATTTTTGCTGCAAAATGTGGACTATTTGAAAATGTTAAGACTTTAAAAACTCCTAAGCCAATTCCTAAGTAAGCTATAAAAATACCAATTATATATGCTAAGCCTACTTTAACAATACCAATCCTTGATTTCCTTATTGTAAATAAAAATGCAATAAAAAGTAATAATACACTAATTGTGCAAGGATGAATTCCTGCTAGTAAACCATTAAAAATAACTAAGGGGAGTAAAGATTTTTCTACAATATTTGATTTATTTTTACTTGTTATTTGACATTCATTAATTGAATTTGATGTAGAACATTTTTTCACATTACCTTGTTCATCTAAAATAGTATAGTCTGTAACAAGATCTTCCATAGAATCTTGATATAAAACTAATTTAGGGAAATCATAATCAGGATATTTTTGAAATAATTCTTCTAAAACAGGAAAAGGAACATGGCCTTCGAGTACTAAATTATTAAATATAACAACCATATGACCTTGCAGCTCATAGGGAATCCTTCTATTTTTTGTAAAATCATTTAGTTCTTGAAGGGCTTTTTTGTCTTGTAGAATATTTTTCTCTTCAAAATAAATCGATTTTTCATTAAGAATTTGTTTGAATGTATTTAGATAAATGGAACAGTGACCACATGCTTCATTTTTATATATAATAACTTCATTAGCGGCATAGCTAAATGGGACTATTAAAAATAAGAATAAAAAAATAAAAAAAAGTTTATTCATACTAACAACCACCTACCATAGTTGGTTGACTTGGCTGACTAGATGCTTGCTTTGCCTGATCTGGGTGCATTCTAGCCATCATTTGGTCATAAGACTCGCCACCAGAACTATCACTGTTTTTAACAGTATCCCCAGTAATTGAGCCTTTTATTGCATTTATTTGAAAGGTTTGTATAATTACAAAAACCAACAAAACTGATGCAATAATCCCCATTATAGCTAAGTTTTTCATTTTATTTTACCTCCATCTTATTATAAAAATAATTCCAAACTGCAACAAAAATTGCTGAATAGATTATTGTAGCTATAATACTAACTACAAAACCATAAACTATGTCTACAAAACCTATTGTTTTTGTTATCTTTGTTAAGTCAATTCCGTGAAAAGCTAGGTTAGCTACTTTAATAGATGTTACAGGTGCCATTAAAACAAGTGCTGCACAAAGTAGGTATACAATACCAACAAAGGATGTCATTGTAATTACAAAATGTTTTGAATTTAATTTCATCTTAGCAACCCCCTACCATGCCTCCAGCAGATGCGCCACTTTCAATGCCTCGGTATTTATTGCTACCTAAGTTTGAGTAGCTGAAATCAATGTTTTGTGCTTTCAAAGATTCTGCTTTAGCTGCCATCTGTGTGGGAAAGAATAATGTTTTCCATTTGGCCATTTCACTTAAAATTTGTTCATCTGTAAACTCTTGTCCGTGTTTTGTTATCAAATACTTTGCTAAGCCCCTCATTGCAAAACTATGTGCACATCCACAAGCAGCATCTCCTGCTTTTTTCCTATATCTTTGTGCTTGGTCAGCAGTTATTTGACCTGCGGCAATTGCTTCTTGAATTCTAGATTCCATGTTTTCAACGTCTTCTTTACTTACAATAATTGATTGAGCCCCACAACAGTATTCACAACTCATTTGAGATGCTATGCTGATGTATCTTTCTAAATTTGCTCCATCTAAAGAGATTGTGTTATCAAAGTTTCCTAGAAGTTTTATTGTTTGATCAGCTTTTGCTGCATCATTTACATTGACGTCATCATATTTTATGTTTAGTTCTGTACCATAAATTTCTGGTGTTCCTGTAGGTATTACTGCAGCTTGTACAGTAGTCATTCCTGTTGGAATTTCCTTACCTGAACCAATAGAACTTAATTGAAACTGGTTAAATATGGCAAGGGATAATCCTATAATTAAAAAACCAATGACCAGTTTTTCTAATATTTTATTTTCTGCTTTATTTTCTTCTCCCATTTTTTCCTCCTAAATGTTGATAAAAATGAGTAGAAGAGATATATGATATAATTTACCTACGAAACTGACACGTCAATATTGTTCAGAATGGTTAAATTTGAGCTTAAAATCGTTCAGAAAGCATTTTTTAAGTAGATTCTATTCTTTTTTCCTTCAGGTACTTTTTTTACCAAACTTTTTCCTTCAAGTTCTGACAAGACTACGCTAAGCTTGGTTTTACTCATGTTTGTCCTAATTCTTAATGTTGCTTGTTCAATGCCATCTTGCTCTTTTAAAGCCTTCATGATATTTTTTTCATCATTGTTAAGGGCTTTTAGAAGAAAATCAAATTTTTCATTATAATCTTGTTTCTTCTTCGTATCCTTAAGTGTATTTACTATTTCACTTTGGATTTTTTCTGCTCTTTCTTTTGTTTTTTCAAATATTAATAAATAAATTCCAAGAGCTAAGGTAACAAAAGAGATGGCAACGCCAATAAATACGGGTAAATCACTCTGTTCATGGAGACATTTTCCTTCACTAATGCATGTGCCCCCACTTTCTTCCATTAAAGAGTTAGTTAAATTATTTATTTGTATTTTGAATATGACTACTGCTACTAGAAAAATTACTGCAATACCAAATAATGTTAGTCCTAAAATCCTGTTCTTAACCATGAATTCCATAATTTTTTTATATACCTTTTAATATAAAAATTCATCGAATTAGCTCCTTTTGTTCAATAGATGTAAACTTGTCAACAATAGAATAATTACAAGTACCTGAAATTCTAATCCTTTAAATGGAAGAGATAACCATGAAAAACTAATTCCAAATAATGAAAAAATAAATGGAAATATCCCAGCAACACAAGCCGTACAAACACCTGCTGCAAACCCACTTGTAGTTCCTAATGCTGCAATGGCAACTCCTTTTTTTATTTTTTGTCTTTGTCTATATTTCATATAAGAAAGTAAAATTGTTAATGATACTAAGAATGCAATTACTAATGTGAATAATATTGATAATGTTAATTCAAGCCAGTTTATTGTGTCAATGTATTTTGGGATATATCTTAGAGTAATGTAAAACTGGCTAATTAGAATATTTAATGTTAAGTAAACAATTAAAATTAAAATGAAGAAATAAATATATGGTTTCTTAAAAACTTCTTTGATCATTCTACTAATAGTGTGCCTCTACCCATTCCCATAGCACATGAAAAGGCAAAGTTGCCTTTTTCTTTTGGTGTAAACTCTAAGACATTATCACCGCTTTTAAATGTTTTAGACAAACCTAATTTTGGAATAGTAAAAGCTCTTAAGCATCCTTGTAATTGATCCATATTCCCAACTATTTTAACTTTTTGACCTTGTTTTACTGTTATAGTAGAGGGATCATAATTATAATTTGCAATTCCAAGATTTATAATTTGAGTATCCCCATCAGTAACTATCTTATTTTGGCCTTGGTCTCCTCCCTTTACTAAATCAGTACCAACTTCACTATTATTCCCAGAAATTACATTTCTTAGAGCAACAATTACAAATACACTTACTAAGATTATCCCAATAATCCCTATTACATGAGTTTTCTTAAATTTAATTTCTTCTGCCATTTTCAAATACTAAATAATGCTGATTTTGGTCCATACACCATTATCCATGTTATTATCATGGTAACAATAAAACATAATGTTAAAAATGATGAAAAGCTGGGTTTATTAATTTTACGAATTTGTGCTCCAGTTGTTTCTTTATATATTAAGTAATCTAAACCAATTAGAATTATTGAGGATGCAATAACTAAGATTGGAATTATAATTTTCAAATGATCATTCAATACCATTAGAGAGGTCATAGCACCCATTAATCCACCCATTAAACCTGCCATCATTCCTTCCATTACTCCCATAGCACCACAACATTTCCCAGCCCAAGTACCAACTGACATCCCAATGGTCATACCTACAATGGATCCTACAAACATTCCATTTGTAGCGCCTACAACTAAGCCGATTAAAAAACCTGAAATCATTCCTATTGTCATTCCAATCATCATTCCAGTCATGCAACTAAAGTTATTTCCGTAGGATTTAACATGCCAAATTGCGACTGCGATTAAAACTATGCTTATTAATAGGAAGATGAGATAGTAACCAAATCTTGACCAAAAATTTGGAATAGGCCTAAAAAAACCATAATAAGCAATTACCTCAAGAACTAATAGTATTATGAAACTTACGCTTGCATTAAATATTAATTTTCCCTCAACTTCATTTTTTTTATCAAATAGAGAACTAATATAATGGTCAAATTTGGGTTTAATTTCTTTAGAGTTATTTCCATTAAATAAAGTTGCGTCATAGCCAACTTGTCTTATAGTTTCAATTAATTCATTTATGTTAATTTCTTGGTAATATATAATTTCTACTATTTCATTATCATATTTTAACTTTACTTCTTGTATATTTGGTAATTTGCCTATAGCTCTTTTTAATGTTCTTTCACAAGATTCACAGTGCATACCAGATATCCTTAATTTTAGTGTTTTCATGTTATTAATTCATAATTATTTTCCTTTAGAATATTTTTAATTTTATTTAAACTTACCTTTTTTTCATCAAAATCTAGATTAACTTCCCCTTTTTTATGATCTGCTGTTGCCTTAACCCCAATTTCTTCAAGTACATCCTTAATTAAGAATTCACAGCTGTTACAGTGCATACCCTTAACTTTATACTTTTTTAACATTCTTCATCATCTCCACATAAGAGTCGGCACAATGAGTACAACAAAAAGGTAATTGTTTTTTACTTATTGTTTTTTTATATTTGTTATTATAAAGTTCGCAATCACAATGATAACATTTTGTTATTTTATTTACAAAGGCAATTTCCAGTAATTCATCCCATTTCTTTAAGGTGTCTGAAATAAATTTATTACCATTCAGAGTTAGGCTATATGACTTTTTGTCTCTTTGACCTTCTTTTTTTATTTGTATTAATTTTTTTCTTTTTAATTCGTTTAAGAATGGATAAATTTGAGATGCACTAATAGAACTCCCTAAATTATGCTCTAAATGCTTTATTATATCATAGCCATGAACATTTCCCTTATTCAAAAGCAATATAGTATACAATTTTATTAAATTGTTGATTTTTATATTTTCCATATTTTGTATTTAATCAAAAAGTTTAAATACTTTTCTATATTTTGATATATCTAAATATAGATATATAATGATCAAAAAGGAAATATTAGGAATAAGAGGGATGCACTGTGCTAGTTGTGCAACCACAATAGAAAGAAGTATTAAGAAAGTGCCTGGAATTGTTAATGCACAGGTAAATTATGGAACTGAAAAGGCTGTTATAGATTATGACCCTAGTGTTGCTAACCTAAGTAAGATTACGCAAGCTATTAAAAAAGTGGGTTATGATGTTAATGATAATAGTTCAAAGGTTGAGTTTAGAGTTACGGGGATGCAGAGTCCTCATTGTGAAGGCCTAATTAAGAAAAATTTATCTAAGCTGAAGGGAGTCACTAAATTCGATGCTTCCTTTGTCAAAGGAAAAGCATATGTTGAATATAATAAATCAGTACTTTCAGTACCTCAAATTAAGAAGGCTATTGAAAGTCCTGGTTATAAAGCTTATATAATTTCTGAGAGTAAAGATGTTGAAAAAGAAGCAAGGATTAAAGAATTAAAATCGCTAAAACAAAAATTAATAATTGGAGGTGTTTTGAGTTTATTAATTATAATTGGAAGTTTAAGAGATTATTTCCCTAATTTTCCAGAAACTTTCTTAATGAATTGGATTGTTCAATTTATTTTAACTTTACCAGTTCAATTTTATGTTGGTTCTCAATTCTATAAAGGATTTTGGGCTGCCTTGAAAAATAAGAGTGCTGATATGAATTCATTAATTGCAATAGGAACTAGTGCTGCTTTTATTTATAGTGCAGTTGTAACTTTTTTCCCAAGTATTTTAGGAGAAGCTGTTGAAAAAGCTGTCTACTATGATACTGCTGCATTAATTATTACTTTAATTATATTAGGAAGATATTTTGAGGCAATTGCTAAAAGTCATACAAGCGATGCAATTAGAAAATTAATTGGATTGCAAGCTAAAACTGCTAGAGTTATTAGAAATAAAAAAGAAATAGTAATTCCAATAACTGAAGTAATTACCGGAGATATTATATTTATAAAACCTGGAGAGAAAATTCCAGTTGATGGAGTTATAATTGAAGGAAATTCTAGTGTTGATGAATCAATGATTACTGGGGAAAGTATGCCTGTTGAGAAGAAAAAAGGGGATACTGTTATTGGAGCTACTATTAACAAGAATGGAGTTCTAAGATTTAGAGCTACTAAAGTTGGAAATGATACTATGCTTGCTCAAATAATTAAATTAGTTGAGAATGCCCAAAGTAGTAAGGCACCTATTCAAAGACTAGCAGATAAAGTTAGTGGAATTTTTGTTCCAATTGTAGTTATAATTGCAGTTCTAACTTTTATTATTTGGAACTTCTTTGGACCTGCTCCTGCTTTTACATTTGCATTAGTTAATTTTGTTTCAGTTTTAATAATTGCTTGCCCTTGCGCCTTGGGATTAGCTACCCCTACAGCAATTATGGTAGGTACTGGAAAAGGAGCAGAATATGGAATTTTAATTAAGAAAGCAGAAGCATTAGAAACTGCCCATAAAGTTAATACTGTTATTTTTGATAAAACTGGAACTTTAACAAAGGGAAAGCCTGAAGTTACTGATATTATTAGCTTTACAAATGATAATGAAGTTTTAAAATATGCTGGAATGATAGAAAAAAATTCAGAACATCCATTAGCAGATGCAATAATGAATAAAGTAAAGGAGAAGAAAATTAAATTAGGGAAAGTTACTAATTTTAAAGCAGTTCCTGGTCATGGAGTTAAAGCTAAATCTGGAAATAAAGTAATTCTTTTAGGCAATAGAAAATTAATGAAAGATAATAAAATAAATGTTAATAAATTCGATGTTAAAGTAAAGAATTTAGAAGAGCAAGGAAAAACTGTTGTAATTCTAGCTATTAATAAAAAAGTAATTGGGCTAATTGGAGTTGCAGATACTATTAAAGATGGTGCAAGGGAAACTGTTAGAAGACTTCAAAGCATGAAAAAGCAAGTTTATATGATTACTGGAGATAATGAAAGGACTGCAAAAGCTATTGCAAAACAATTAGGAATAAATTATGTTTTAGCTGATGTTCTTCCCGAAGATAAAGCTAATGAGGTTAAAAGATTACAAAGTAGAAAAAGAGTTGTTGCTATGGTTGGAGATGGAATAAATGATAGTCCTGCATTAGCTCAAGCTGATGTTGGAATTGCAATTGGAAGTGGTACTGATGTTGCTATTGAAACTGGAGACATTGTGTTAATTAAAAGTGATTTAAGAGATGTTGTTACTGCAATAGATCTTAGTAATTATACAATTAAGAAAATAAAGCAAAATTTGTTTTGGGCTTTTATTTATAATTCAGCAGGAATTCCAATAGCTGCAGGAGTTTTATATCCTTTTACTGGATTTTTGTTAAATCCTGTAATTGCTGCATTGGCTATGGCATTTAGTTCTGTTTCTGTTGTAAGTAATTCTTTAGTTATGAAAAGTTATAAACCAAAAAAGTTTGGGGCAATCTAAACGTAGTCTTCTGGATTTAGAACTTGATCTAAAGTAAAACCAGTTGGAATATCACGTAATGAAGTTAGTGAGTCAAAGTAACCTTTTATTAAAGGATCTTTTCTAGGTATTAATGGTTGAATCATAACTCGACCCCAAATTTGTAGTTCAGAATAAACAGGCTCATAAACAACATTAAATGATCTTTCATCAGTAGAATTTTCTGCTAATTCTACTATAAAATCCCATCTTCTCTCAGTGATATCTCTTGTTCTATAATTTGTATGAATTTGAGATTCTAGGAATAGTCTAAAATGATTAGCAACAGCTTCTGTTTCTTGTTTTATAACTCTAAATGGAAATAAAATTGAAGTGTATGAAATAGTATGTGGGATATTTGTTTCAAAATAGGACCTATATAATGCATATTTTGGCAGTCTCCCTTCTCTAATAGCTGACTCTGCATCTTTTAATTTATCTTCAACAAATTCTGTAATTTCTCTATTTAAATCCTTCATTTTGTGTATATGCGGATAGATTCCGTGTTCCGCTACGATTAATAGAGATTCTTTATTAAGATATCGCTTAGGTATACAATCTTTATATTGGCGTTCCTGATTATAAACTTGGGCCCTCCAACACTGATTTTTTACCTTCGACATTGTTGTATTAAAAATTGCGTCTTCCCTTAGGTCAGATGAAACTAAAATAGTTAGACTCAGTTATTACTCGACAATTTTTTGGTTTCTTTGATATTAAACGTGCACTTTTATAGGGCGTCCCGCCTGAAACTTGCGAATCCTTTATATACCATTAAAAGAAAAACAAGCTATGGTAGATATCATTGTTGTTTTAGGTGACTCTGTTAATGCGAAACAGGGACTTTCTGAAGAACAAAAGAAACGTATTGATCATGGATTAGAACTATTCAGAAAAAAAGAAGCGAAATATCTATTATTCTGTGGGGGATTTGGAAAACATTTCAATACAACTAAAACCTCTTTGGCTAAACATATGAAAATATATGCCTTGCAAAAAGGAATACCCAACAAAAAAATCATATTAGAAAGTAGATCGTTTAATACCATAGAAAACATCATTTTCGCAAAACAAATATTAGATAAAATAAAATTTAAGAAAATTCTTATTGTTTCTTCTGATTGGCATATTCCTCGTGTTAAACTAATCTGTAGGTATATTTTCGGGAAAAATTATTCAATTTCTTTTAGCAGTGTGCGAGTTGAGAAATCAAGTAATTCACGTATATTGCGATGGGAAGCGGCAGCACGTAAAAGGGATAAATGCATTCTTACGAATCTTAAAACTACCAAAAAATTGACTGCGTCATAAGTTCTCAGTTCTTGGATTTAGATTAAGAAAAGATAAGAATGACTTCTAAGCGGTTCAAAGCAAGAAAAATGCGGGAGACAGGGTTTGAACCTGCGTAGGCACTAAGCCAATAGGTCCTTAGCCTATCCCGTAAAGTCACACTTAATAAATTAAGTATTTTGACCGCTCCGGCACTCCCGCATATAGAAAAAGAGTTCAAGAACAGTATAAAAAATTAACTATAATGTGTAATGTAAAGTTAACGTTAGGAATTTTGAATTAAAAAATATAAGTTTTTCTTTGGCGACAAATTCTTTCCCAGGTAATCGTTCTCAAATTCAAATTAGCTGTATGTGCAAAATTTAGACCCTTAGCGAGCCACGGAACGCCCTGGCAGCATAGTAAGATTCTGCGCCGTTGTGATAAACGAAGACAGTACCGTAGCGGTAATCAGCAAAGATAGCGCCACCGAGTTTTCTAATATCAGAAGGTGTTTTCACCCAGCTTGATGTTTTCGTATCGAAATTTCCAAGTTTTTGCAACTCTCGATATTGTTCTTCGGTTAAAAGTTCAATGCCCATAGCAGCAGCCATATCAATAGCGTTATTTTCCGGTTTATGTTCTTTCCTTGACTCCAGGCCTTCGCGGTCGTAACAAACACTTCTACGGCCATTAGGACTTTCCGCTGAACAATCATAAAAAATGTATTCGCCTATCTTTTTATCATGACCAACAACATCTGGTTCACCGCCAGTTCTTTCCATTTCATTGAGTGACCACAGTTTTTCAGTATTAGCTTTCAGCTTTGTTTGTACTTTAGCCCATTCAAGACCTTTATGGCGGTTCATGTTTTTCTCAAAACGGGCTTTCAACGCTCTGAGTAGTTCTTCACGTTGTTCTGGTGGCAACTCCTTTTTATTTCTCTTTGTCATAATGTGTTATTTTGTGCTTGATTATTTATATTTATCGATATCCGTACTAGACGTTTACTTTACAGCCCGCTATAATGTAGAAATAGACATTTATGTTGTTGCTTTCTTCTTAATTTTTATCTTTTCTGTTATTTTAGAAATTTTACTTTCTTCGCCTTCTTTCATTTTCTTGGCCAATTCATTTAATTTCTCATCAAATACTTCTAATGATTTTATTAATATCTCTCTTGGACTTAGTTGGCCATAAGATTCAATGAAAACAATGAATTCTGATTTGCTTCCTGCTACATTAACACTATTATCATTACAAATATCAACGCAAGCCATACATAAATCACAATTTAGTAAATTCTTAATTACTAGTTTATTATTTTCTAAGTCATAAACATGAGTTGGACAGATTTCTTTATATTTTTCAGGATTTAAAATATCATCCTTTAATTTTATTTCGGGGTATGCTTGATAATGAATCAAACCCGGAGCAAACTTAATATGTTCTTTTCCTAGACCGAGTTTTGCTGTTACTTCAATTTCTAAAACTTGACCCTCACCTAATTTAGTTATTGGGATCTTTGGAAATGCTGGAACAACCTTTGGATCTTGAGATTTAAGATCAGAAGCATAAACTGTACATGGACCTTTAACTTTTAATGTTAGCATTAGTTGGCACTTTGCACAACCAGCTCCTTTACAAGTACAAAATTCTTTTAATTCATAACTTTGAAGGTCTGTTTTTAAAGGAACTAAAGCAAGTCTATGAGCAATAATTTCATCATATAAAGCTGAGTCATTAACTATAAAGTTAACTTCATCAATGGCCATAACAGGCACTTCTACATTCATTATTCTTCTTAATGTATTTATATAAGAACTAGTTACATCTTTAATAACAAAACTTAGATAGTTTTCGTCTTCTTTAAGTATTTGAATATCCATTTTAGAGTAGAAATTTATTATAAAAGATAGGATTTAAAAAGGTTGTGGTTGATGTTTCGTATCCTTATTCTTTAGATAATCTAAGCAAATGTTCGAGCATAGAGCATTGAATAAATAATTTACCTTCTTTTTGTTGCTTCGGAAATTCTGAGATTAATAATTCTTGAGTTATAATCCTACCTGTAGAGTCTATCAATGATTCTAATAACACTGTAGTCAAATTGGTATCTGGATTACTTAAATGGTCTCTAGAAAGGTAAACAGCAATTTTATAAGCCCCTTTCAAGGCTTCGTCATCTGTACTTGCCTCAATTTTTTCAGGCCTTTCATAATTATCCGGATATTTAACTCCGTGGCCATCTGCAACCCCACAGTCAATTTGAAAAATAGCTGTATATTTCATATTACCAAGATATAATTAAGAGACTTATACCCTTCTTCCACGCTTTCCGTATTTTTTCCTGCAACCGTCATGAGGCATAGGAGTAACTTCTTCTATATTTCCAATTCTTAAACCACTTCTAGTTAATGCTCTAATAGCTGCTTGTGCACCAGGTCCTGTGTTGGCTGGACCATTATGTCCACCTGGCGCCCTAATTTTAATATGAATAGCATTAACACCCCTTTCTATAGCACCTTCAGCTGCAATTTTTGCTGCTGTCATAGCCGCAGTTGGACTTCCTTCTAATCTATGGGCTTTAACTACCATGCCACCAGAAGCTTTTGAAATTGTTTCACTTCCAGTTATATCAGTAATGTGAATTAATGTATTATTATAAGAAGAATATATATGAGCAATTCCCCATTTTATAGTTTCTTTTCTTTCCATTTTTATGATGCAACCTCATTAATTACTTCTTTGTTATTTTTTATTTCATTTTTTAAGTCTTCTTTTTTATTTTTTGATTCTAATATTTTTAAAATATTTGACTTACTAATTTGAACATTACTTTCTTCCTCTCTTGAAACAAAATAAGAGGGAACATCAATTTTTCTATTATTTACTAGTATATGGCCATGACTAATAAATTGCCTAGCTTGATAAATTGAGTATGCTAAATTTTTCTTAAATACAATTGTTTGAAGCCTTCTATCTAATATATTTTTTATATTTAATGAAAGAACATCATCAATTTTTGCGCCTTTTTTTACTAAATTATATTTGTAAAGTTTTTCAAGAAGATGTTTTTCTTCAATTTTTGATTGTTCTGTAGTTGCTAAAATTAAATTCTTTGCCTGACTTGTATACCCTCTTAAAATAGATCCTGCTTTCCATATCTCCCTTTTATTTTTTAAACCGTATTCTTCTAGAAGTCCTATCTCAAATGCAAGTCTTTCTTTCTGCCAAGGATGTGCTGGTGTTTCGTATGTTTTTTTTAGTCTTCTTGGATCTCCCATTTTTACTTCTTACCTTTATCCTTTGTTTTTTCTTTTGCGCCTGCTACTGGCTTTGAGGTTGGCATCTTTGACTTTTTCTTGTTAACTCCAATGGCAGAACCTCTTCTGAAGTTACTTCTTGTTCTTTGGCCTCTTACAGGTTGGCCTATAGAATGTCTAACTCCTTTATATGTTTTAATCTTCTTTAGCCTTTTAATATCATTTTCTTTTTGAAGTTTTAAATTTGAAGTTAAGATATGCATGTCATTGCCTGAATCAAAATCTTTTCTTCTATTTAACATCCAATAAGGAATATTGTATTTAGAAGGATTATATATTACATCTTCAATTTTTTTAACATCCCCTTCTTTTAAGTTGCCTACTTTAGTGTTTTCATCAATATCTAAGTTCCTTAGGACTGCATTAGAATAAGAAAAACCTACTCCTTGAATCCTTCTTAGAGCATTAACTAATTTAACTTCACCTTTTATATCAGTATTTACAATCCTTACAATATACTTATAATTTGGGTCTTCGACCATAGTTTTAATTCACTGAGATAATTTAAAAAGCTTTTGGTAGTCCAAAAGGTTGTTTTTGTTGGGGTTAAATAGATATTTCCTCTCATAAAGTATTAAGAGTGGAGGCTTGGTTGGTGGTAGAGTAAGGTTTATTCGTAATTACATTACTTATTTTTCCACAAGGTGGTTTATACCTTCAAACAATAAAAATAACATAAGAAAACCAGCCAAAAATAAATTTATTTCAAAGGGATCTCCTTCTAAGGTATTAACAAAAAAAGCAATACCCTGACCTACTATTGCAACTATTAGTGCTAAAATAATTTCACCTATTCCCAGAATTTTTTTAAATTTCACACTTTTAGGTTATATTAGTCCTTTAAATATATTACCCTCTTTTCTTTTTAGCTGTTTAACCTTTAAAGAAGATGGGAATATTAGAGCAAGGTTTATAAATAGATTTGATTTTAGAGTTTTATGAACCACAAGTTACTTACTCTTTTAATTCTCTTTACCATTATTTTCTTTATTAGTGGCTGTGAGGATAATAATAACACAAATGGAAACTCTATTAGAACTTGTCAGAGGATTGATGATTGTAAAGGAGGAGAAGTTTGTAATGAAAAAGGTGAGTGTGTTAGAAAAGAATTAAGTAATGAACCGGGTGTTTATACAGTTGAGTGTACAAATAATAGAGCTTGTCCAACTGGATATATTTGTGATTTATCAAGTACTAATTATGGTAAATGTATAAAACAAACAGGAAGTGGAGATTTGGGTGGTTAAGATGGCTAACAAAACTATGAATGATTGGGTTAAAGCGTTGATTGCTGCAATTATTGCAGGTATATTAGCTATTGTGGCAAATTTAATGTGGGGTAGCAGTAAGGAAGAATGGGTAGTATTTTTTGTTATTGTGGGTTTAATAACATTTATTAGTAATATTGTTGTATTGCTACTTCAAAAATTGTTTAAGAGTTAAGATAGTTAAGAAAAAGTTTTTGTATGTAAAAAATCCTAAATTGTTAAGTATGTTTATGTGGTTTATGGCAATATTAATATTTGCGGGCTTTATATTATTTATTTTATTAATTTAGAAAGGCTTTTATATAATAAAATATCATTAAATTTCTTAATGGATAAAGCATTGAGTAATTCTATAAGAAATGGATTTATTGGTTTAGTTATTGTGTTTTTAATCAGTTTTATTTTTGGTGGTATTTATGGGGAGATGATTAAAGATGGTGGAGGAGTTACTGCCGAAAACATTGTTTGGGCGTTTTTCGGAGCTATTTTAGTAAGTGTTCCTACTGGATTTATACTGGTATTTGTTATATCATTAATTGTTTATAATTTCAAAAATAAGAAAAAAGAAAAGTCTAGAACAAAATGACTAGTGCGACAATGAAAGGAGTATAGGCAGTAGAAAGGTTTAAAAGGTAAAAAGTTGAAGTATTTTTATGCAACTACCTTCGGAAAAACAAGTTAGAAGACAAGCTTCACAGGGTCAAATGACATACACTTTGCTTTTTATTGCTTCAGTAGTTGGTTATTTTATATTACCCCAACCTTTTAAAATTATAGCTATGTTGTTAGGTGTATTCTTTTTAATAATGGCATTGGGCGTTAAGAATTTAGCGAAGACTAACTATTATGCCTCAAAAGACAGAGAAGAATTACGACAAGCTCAATTAAGTGCATTAAGAAGAGGAAATGTAAAAGTAAAACTCAGAGGTAAGATGAGGACGTTGAAGTAAGATGGCGAAATATGTACCAGAAAAACATAAAAGTACTTCGGTTTTATTAGCTGTATTTTTAAGTTTCTTCACATGGTTGTACACATACAAATATGACGCATGGAAGTTTTGGATTGCATTAATTATATCAGCAACATTATGGTGGTTAGCTTTTGTTCCTAACATAATAATTTGGATTATGGCTATTGTAGACCAAGCAGGTAAGAATTCAAAACTCTATAAGGATTATTACAAATAATGGCCAATAAAACTATGAATGGTTTAGCTAGAGCATTTATAACAAGCCTTATAATAGCTTTATTAGGAACTATTGGTCTTGCTATCTTTGAAATTCTAACAATTAATATTACAGAGTATTACATCTCTTCCTTTGCGATAATTTTAACCGTATCCTTAATTGGAATTGCAATAGGCAAGTGGTTAGAGCATATCTTTAAGGATTAGTAGATAAGAGGAATAAGGTTGATTTCTGATACCACTTTTAAAAGATGTGTGGGTTTTATATGGTATATTATAACCCCTCTACTGGGGAAAAAGAGGTTTATCGGAGAAATGATAGACTTCTTTTTTCCGGTGAACTTCTAGTCCTACTAACTTGTGAGGTAATAGGAAATGAATGTAAAAATAATATTAGGAATAGTATTAGTAGCTACACTTGTAGTAATAGTGGGGTGTAATTTTGGTGGCAATCAAGGAACTGGAAAAGCAATACAAGATTTAACGGAAATAGAACTTAGACAATTAGTAGAATGTATACCTATGAAAGTAGATGCAAAAGCAGAGTTTGTTGGAGATAAAGAACAGAAGGGCTCAGATGGAGTTTTATCTTTTAAGAAAGAGTTCACAGGATACATTAAAAGTATGGAGACAAATATTGGAGCAGATTTTACTTTGGGTTTAAAGTGTGATAGTGCTGATGGTTCTTTCTCTGAATCTAAGGCTTACTATTTAGGGCCTAGTGAATCCAAAGAAGTTAAGATAAAACCAAATGTGAAGAATAGTAGTGAGTGGACTTGTAGAGTTTCTAGTGTACAAGGAGCAAAGATAGATAATTGGATTCCTAGGTTAAAGAAGAATTCTTAATTTCTTTCTTTTTATTTTATAAAATCTTCTTGTAGTTCAAAAACAAGAAAAGAAAATTAATATACCTGTTCCTCATCCGCTATAATCTCTCTTATCCCCCGACCCAAATCAATTTTAAGGCTTTTGGTGTTTTGAGTATTATATTCTTTTTTCAATGCCACCACCCCACACATTTTGTTCATAATGAGAATCTTTAAGCTCATATTTAATACCCACCCACTCTTGTCTTTCTTCTATCCATAGCATATAAAGATTTCCTGCTTTAACTGCTGTAAATGAACGAGCATTTATTGGTGGAGAATGTATGCCATAACTTTCCATGAAAGTTGCTAGTTCTGGCACAACAGAGGGGACCTTATCAATCTCTTTTGGTAAAACACCACTATCAGGTATGTCAATAGAAAGATCTGCATCAGGATATCCTAATGGACGTTCAGCAATAATTGTGACTTTGACCATTTATTAACTTAAGTTCCAACAAATAATCTATATCTGTCTTCTTCATTTAACTCGGCAATAATTCTTTTTATAATTGTAGATTCCGGGTTAGGCATTAGTTTTACTCTGTTCTTTATATCTTCAAAGCTTTCAAATAATTTTTCTTTCCTCTGTTCAAGGATTTCCCACATATGTTTTTTTCCTATTCCTGGAAGTAATTCAAGCTGATGCCTTCTAGTATTTATTGGGCCTGCATTGTTAAAAAAATCTACAAACCTTTTTTGTGTTTTTTCAACTATAGATTTTACTACAACTTCAAGTTCCATAATAGCAGTTTGGGTTAATCTGTCTATCTGAATTTTACCTATAATATGATGAATGTGATCTCTTTTTCCACTTCCCATATATACTTCTTGATAAGGTTGCAGAAATTGACCTTTTTTTGGTACTAATTCAAGTAGAATAAAATGTTCTTTACCAATTGCTTGTGCAATAGGAGTTTTCATATGCATAGGCCTTGAATCGAAGGGATAACCATTTGGTAAAAAGTCTAGTACTATGGCATATTCTTCTTTGATTTCTTGGATCATTTTTCTTATTTTCCTTATGCATATTTTTTCACTATCTCTATAATCTTCTCGAATTCTTCAAGTTTAAGCGCAATAGGTTCATTTGTAAATAATATTTTAAGGCTATCCATATCTTTTGGGAGCACATCAACTATTTTTACTAAGTGCCTTGGTTTTAGTTTTTCAATGCTTAATTTTTCAAGTTCTTCCATTAACTCTCGGGCCTTTTTTTCCTTCAATAAAACTACATTATTAACAAATTCTTCTGTTTTTTTTGCTCTAAAGCTTAATTCTTTGTCCCTTTTCTTGATTTCACCAAGTTTATCTCTAACTTCATATATTGTTACAGGTTTTTCATTAATAATTGTTATTTCGCTCATTTTATGATTTCTTTAAGTGAATGGGCCTAACAATGAAATTTTTAATTTTGGTGTCATCCTTTAATTCAACTATAAAACATTTTCCTTGCTTTCCTTTAATTACTGCAGACCTACCATGATATCTTAGGTTGTACATGCCTTTATGAATACTTGGTTCTGCTTTTAAGTATACTTTATCGCCAATATTAAATTCTTGCAAATATCTTGTGACTGATATCTTGCCTTGTTCTCTTAAATTCTTCCTTAATTTAGACCTAGATTTCCTTCTAAGTCCACCCATTCTAGTTACCATATTTTGAATATTTGCAGTACTATTTATAAAACTTACTAAATATGGATAAATTAGCAATAAAACTTAGACTAATAACTATTAAACTTACTTAATGCTTTGTCTAACGCAAAGAACAAATTGGCATCTGATGCTTCTTGAAGCTCTATTTCTCCATTGCTATGAAGTTTAACCTTAATATTATGAAGGTTGTCTCTGTCTAAGGCTATTGAGATTTTCTCAAAATTACTATTATTATTAGAAATCTTTTTAGTATAATTTCCCACCACTTTTTTTACAATAACTAAGGCCCCGGGTTCTAGATTCTCAAAACCCTCGAGCGTAATATTGCCCCCAAGTTCTATCAACTTAGAACTTTGAATAAAATTTCTATTTTTAAATCTTTCTATTTGGATTTTAGCCTGCAGAATAGTCCTTAGTTTTGGTTAACTGCGTTGATATCCTTTGATCTTCCAATCGTTATGAAAACTGTAATTGAGCTAAAAATAATACTAAATACGATTACATTGGTTGCAATCTGTGAGACTAAAGGAGCTCCGGGAATATTAAATTGACTTACATATTGGGCTAGGACTGCTGCTGCTAGCCCCCTTCCAAAAGTGGAGTTTATGATTTCTCTGTCAAATTTTGGTAGGTTTTTAGTTAAAATAGAACAAGTTCTTCTAACTAACACTATTGAAGCTGCGATAGTGGCACCAACTAAAAGTAATTTAGTGTTAGATATATCAATTAATAATCCTATATAAACAAAAAAGAATGTTTTAAGGAAGAAGGAAATTTGATGATAAAAAAATTCTTCAGTAGGGGTGGTTACTGATGTGAACATGGACACTTTATTGTACAGTTTAGAATTATTATTTTCCTCCTTAGTAAGAATTGATTGGTAAAGTTCTTTGAGGTCTTTAGAATTTTTTAATATAATCCCAAAGAATAAAGCTGCTATAGCGCCATTACCATTTAAGTATTCTGTTATCACATAAATTAATAAAAGATAAGCAATTGTTATCATATAAGATTTATGCTCTTTAAAGATTTTTGTTACAAGAGCTATCCATATAATGCCTGCAATGATACCAATAATACCAGCAACCGCAAATGTAGTTACAACTTTCGAAATAATAATTCTTAAATTAAAGGTATCTAAAGTAAAAATTTCTAAAGCTGTAAGAGCAAATAATATACAAAGTATATCTGTAAAAGCAGATTCAAAAATTAAAGTTGTATAGGTTTCTTTTGAAACTTTAATTTTGTTGATTATTGGAATGACAAACGCTGATGAAATCCCACCTAAAACCCCCCCAAGAATTATGGATGTGCTAAATTCAAAACCAAATAAAATTAAGAGCCCACTAATAGTAAAATAAGAAACTAGAAAGTTAAAAACTGTGATGTTTAAGCTGTTTACTAAACCTTTTGCAAACGAGGCAAGGTCAATGTCAAAAGCACCATCAAACATCAAGAATAATAATGCAAAAGTTGTAAATATTGGGGCAAAGGGCTGAATATTCTCAAGAGAAATAAAATTAAGGCCAAAAGGCCCCAAAAGAAAACCCATCCCAACCAAAAGCAGAATATCTGGGACATTTATTTTCTTAAAGATAAATTCTGCGAGTAGACCAAAGAATAGAATGACACTGACTATTGTAAAAATTGATAATATCTCGGGCATCCTACAAGTAAATTCTCAGAATTCCTTTATAATGGTTTTGGTCAATATTTTTGGCATTTTATTTCTTGTGGGAGAAAAATAATTATTAAAAAGGGATAAACTATGTGATATTTCATGATAATTTCAGCTCCAAATTCAGTTGATATATTAAATATAGGATGTATATTAAATTATAATGATAAGTATCTATTAGTTCATTCAAAAATAAAAAATCTATGGGGGAACATAACTGGGCATTTTGAAGATGATGATATATCTATAACTCTAGGTGTTAGAAAAATTATAATAGAAAAGCTAGGTCTTAATTTAGAACCAAGTTTCTTCATGGTGTTATACCAAAAAATTAATGAAAAAAATGTTGCTTATTACTTATTCAAATATGAATTTGAGAATGATCCAAGTGAAATAATTAAACTCAATAATGAACACGATAAATTTGGTTTTTTTACTTTTGAAGAAGTATTAAAACTTAAATTGTTTGAAGATGAAGACTATATATTAAAACTCTTTAAAGAAACTAAAAGAAAAAATGGACTCTAAAATTAATGAAGAATTAACTTTATTGGAGAAAGCTTATCCTGAAGCCAAATATTATTTAAATTTCTCTAATCCGTTAGAACTTTTAATTGCTGCTATTTTAAGTGCACAATGTACTGATGTAATTGTTAATTCTACAACAGAAAAATTATTTAAGAAATATAAAAATGCTAAAAATTATGCAAAAGCTGATCTAAGTGAATTTGAAAATGAGATTAAAAGCATTACATTTTTTAGAAATAAAACCAAGAATATAATAAAAACATGTGAAATTCTTCAAGAAAAATTTAATGGCAAAGTTCCTAGTTCTATGAATGACTTAATTGAATTGCCTGGAATTTCTAGAAAGACTGCAAATGTAATTCAACAAAATGCATTTAATATTGTGGAAGGAATTGTTGTAGACACTTGGGTTATAAAACTTACAAATAGATTAGGTTGGGTTGACACAGTAAATCCTGCCAAAATTGAAAATCAGCTAATGCAGATGTTTCCAAAGGAGAATTGGAAAATGATCCCTCATTTGTTAAAAAATCATGGAAGGGCTGTTTGTAAAGCACCAATTCCTGTTTGTAGCAAATGTCTTTTAATTAAATTATGCCCAAAAATTGGTGTTGAGAAATTTAATTAGTAACTTTTATTAATTCCTAAATTATATTTATATTATGATCAATCAGAAGATTGCTAAGATTCTTTATGAGATTTCTATTTTATTAGATATGGACGATATTCAATTTAAGCCTAGAGCTTTTGAAAAGGCTGCTTTAACAATTCAAGATTTAAATGATGATTTAGAAGAAATTTATAAAAAAGGTGGAATAAAGGCTTTAAAAGAAATTCCTTCAATTGGAGAAGGTATTGCTAGAAAAATTGAAGAATATATCAAATATGGAAAAGTAAAAGAATATGATGAACTAAAGAAAAAATTTCCTGTGGATATTGATGATTTAAAAAAGGTAGAAGGTTTAGGGCCTAAAGGAATAAAATTTCTCT
>Ga0209542_10003827_pt1 | contig 31720 bp, 45 predicted proteins | sample RifCSPhighO2_01_FD_184028 | JGI IMG/M metagenome (GOLD analysis project Ga0209542, IMG submission 184028) | Soil microbial communities from Rifle, Colorado - Rifle CSP2_plank highO2_0.1 (SPAdes) (version 2) | ecosystem: Environmental > Terrestrial > Deep subsurface > Rock core/Sediment ... | reverse complement strand
TCAGACCAAGGAGTTTCATCATTCTCTCTGGCAATATAACCATTTACAGTTGTTGCCATGTAAAGTATGACTTGCATAGTAATAGAAGATTTTGCGAATTTATTAAAGTTTGTCTTTTTGCGCCCCGTAGCCCGATTGCACGTAACGTATCCGAACTCGCTGTTAGTTGCCTTTTCCGAAGGAAAAGTTCGAGCGGAGCGAGAAAGTTGGCGGGCGAGCATTTTATTCTGGTAGCTCGGGAAGACCAGCTTCTTTAAGTCCGAACATACAACTATCTTTTACTTTAAAGAGAAAATTAGTTTTAGGTCCTGGTGCAGTTTCAAGTTTCTTCCAAGACTGAGAAGATGAATCAAATGTGTACGCCTTTTCGATTGTGCAACTCCCTTTTATTTCATCGAAACCTTTTCCTTCCATATCCACACTTCCTGTCCAAAAATTCCACTCAGAATAAAATCTTATTGCTCCTGATTCTCTACCTTGTTCTAAAATCAAGAGTACATTTTTATATCCACTCGAAAGCTCTGTAGCAAGTTTACATTCATTAAGAGAGTAAATCCAAACAGAATTAAATGGAGCATTCACAGTTTGTGCCCCACTACCTCCAAGATCAATTATAGAATTTTTCAGGTTGTTAGCGCTTTTTCCATAAGTGTAGAGTTTGTCATAGTCTTTTTTTGTGGGATCGTAACCATAAATAACAAGAAAGTCTTGGAGTTTACAAGTTCCTTTTTCCAGCTGTATTTTATCCTGTTGGTCATCCAATAAAAAATAAATTGGAACAAGATTCCACTTTTTATAAACATTTAATTCAATGCTAAATGTTTCTGATTGTGCCTCTCCTAGTCCTACAACTGGTGTTAGAAAAATCAATGATAGGAAGATGAACAAACCCGATAAAAGTATAATTTTATTTTTCATATTTTCACCTATTCTGGTAATGCTGGTGGTGATGGAATTTCAGGAGTTTCACATTTACAGTTTTCAGTACAAACTTTACCAGCTGGACAGCCATCACCATCACATTCTTCTCCAGCTTCGACAACTCCATTTCCACAAACGGATTTAGTTTCTTGAGTAATACAGCCACCTATGAGAATAACTCCAACAATTACTAATACCAAAATTATTAAACTGAGGTGTTTTGATTTCATAATCATAAGTATGTGGGCATCTTTATAAATATTTCCAGCGAGCCCGCCAATTGCAACTAACAACTATTAAGCGAGATAAATACTCGTTTAATTGACTAAATTAGGAACCGAAGTTCTTAAATATATCGGTGCCAGATTTTGGTACTTGCCACCTCAATAGATGTCGCTAAATTTACAGCTCAGCATATCACAAAATATATAAAAGCAGAGCTTGTTTTAATCAATATAGAGGTGTAAATGGTTGATATCTCAGAGAGAGAATTAGAATTGCCGGAAGCTGTAATAGGAAAGCTTTTGAAAATATCTGCTGAAAGCAAAGATATCATCTCTTTATCTGTTGGAGAGCCTGATTTTACAACTCCAAAGCCATTATTGGATTATGCAAAAACTATTTTACCAAAAGCAACACATTATACTTCAACTTCAGGAAGAATAGAGTTAAGGGAAGCTTTGGCTAAAAAATTAAAAAAAGAAAATAAAATCAATTTAGATCCTGATAACATTTTAGTGACTAATGGGTCTCAGGAAGCAATCCTAACTGGTTTCCTCTCAACTTTAGACCCTACTGAACAGGCAATAGTTCCAAATCCAGGTTATTTAGCTTATATTCCCGCTATTGAATTAGTCAGCGGTCATCCTGTTTATGTTAAATTGGATGAGGAAGATAATTTTGAGTTTAATCCAGAAAGAATAAAGGAAAACATAGACAAGAAAAAAACCAAAGTTATTATGATCAATACACCATCAAACCCGACTGGAACTGTCTTGTCAAAATCAACTCTTGAGGAGATTGCAGACATTGCTATTGAGTATGATTTATATATTTTTTCAGATGAAGCTTATGAAAAATTAGTTTATGGAAAAAAGCATATTTCGATAGGCTCATTAAATGGAATGAATGAGCATGTTGTTACTTTCCAGACTTTTTCAAAAAGCTATGCAATGCCTGGATTTAGAGTTGGCTATGCGGCAGGCCCTGAAAAATTGATAAAAGCAATGGACAAAGTTCATCATTATGTTACTTTATGCGCCCCAAATGTTTCGCAATTAATGGCATTAAAAGCATTATCTCTGCCAAATAAATATATTGAGGATATGAGAAAAGAATATGACAGAAGAAGGAAGTTTATTGTTAACAGATTAAATGAATTAGGATTAAGGACAACAATGCCTAATGGAGCATTTTATGCTTTTTCAAACATTTTGGATTATACAACTGACTCATTTAAGTTTTCTGAACAATTGCTGAAAAAAACAAAAGTTGCTGTGGTTCCTGGAGTGGAATTCGGAAGATATGGAGAAGGTTATATTAGATTCTCTTACGCTACTGATTACAAACTAATAGAAAAAGGGATGGACAGGATAGAAAAGTTTTTGAAGACTTATTAATTCCAATTATTATAGGAATTTTTGTTTACAGCAGAGAATATGATAGCAGAACAGCTAAGAAGGGCGAATTTGTTGAGGTTTTAGAGATACAAGATGATATCCATGTCGAGGATTATTTAACAAGAATTATAAATCAAGAAATACAAAATTTGAGAAGAAAATATTCTGAGCAAAATTATGAAGTAGACATGTTCCATTCAGACAGATATCCTTTTGAAGCCCCTCATCTTATAAATCAAAATAATAGTATTAGATATCGCAGGAAAAAAGCCAGCGAGATTAGACTGAAACAAAAAACCTTATAAATCACTTTTATTATATACTTATATGGAAGATTTCAACGGAAAAGCAGAGATAAAAAACGGAAGAAATTCAATAGTTTGCTCTCTGAGAATCAAGAATAACATAATTTACAATATACATTTTAATCTTAAAAACAAAGATGCAGAAGAGATAATAAAGTTAGTCAAGAATAAAGTTCTCACAGATGTAGAAAAAATTCAGCAGGATGATTTATATTTTAAGGCAGTTAAAGAAGCTATAAAAAATTACAAAGAGAACTACAGAGATCCTTTATTAAAAATTACAAATATAATAAAAGATTATGATTCTGGATTTCCTGAAAGAAAAGTAGAGGATGAATACGAAACTTGCTCACATGTCCATTGATAAACTAAGGTTTGGCACAGCAGGCATTCCTGTAGGCTGTAAAGGAGACACTGCTTCTGCTGTAGAATATAACAGAAAAAAACTAAATCTTGATGCATTTGAGCTGGAATTTGTAAGGTCCATCAATATTTCTGAAGAAAAAGCTCCAATAATAAAAGAAACTGCAAAGAAAAATGATATTCTGATAAGCTGCCACGGCCAGTACTGGGTTAATCTTAACGCCCAGGATAAAGTAAAATTAAGAAAGAGCATAGGGATGATGGTTGATGCAGCAGAAAGAGCATATGAATGTGGAGGCTGGTCAATAACGTGGCACTTTGCTTACTTAATGAAGCAGGAGCCTGAAAAAGTTTATGAAAAAGTAAAAGATGCGACAAAAGAAGTTGTTAAAAAACTAAAAGACAAGGGAATTAAGATCTGGATAAGGCCTGAAACAAACGGAAGAGTTGCACAATGGGGCAATTTAAATGAAATCATAAAATTATCCCAGGAAGTAGATATGGTTCTTCCGTGCATTGACTATTCTCATCTGCATGCGTCATCAAATGGAAAATACAACACATATGAAGAGTTTAAAGATATACTGATAAAATTAGAAAAAGGCCTTGGAAAAACAATTTTAAACAATATGCATATACAGGCACAGGGCGTTGAATATAATCATACAGGAGAAAGAAGGCATCTTAACATTTTGCAGTCTGATATGAAATACAAAGAGATGGTAAAAACATGGAAAGAGTTTAAAATTAAAGGTGTGATTATTCCAGAGTCTCCAAATGTAGAAGAAGATTCATTAATGCTCCAGAAAATATACCAAAAGATATAAAAAGAAAGAAATCCTCTAAATACTAATGAAAAAAATACTTAGAAAGTATTTTAGTTTAAAACAAGCTGAGAAATTAATACCTAAATTAGAAAAAAGAATTTCTAAATTGATGGAAATCAACAGGATAATAACTCTTCTCAATACAGTTAATGTTGCTTATGATGATGAGTTTGAGGGATTGAGCGATGAGATCCAAAGGCACAAGGAAACGCACCAGGCGTCCTTTGAATTTTATAAGGAGATAGAAGCATTATTGGAGATTGGAGTTATTGTAAAAGATTTAGAGCAGGGATTGGTTGATTTTCACTCTATATATTATGGAAGGGAAATTTTCTTGTGCTGGAAGTTAGGGGAGAGAAAAATAGAATTCTGGCATGAAGTTGAAGATGGATATTTAGGCAGGCAGCATATTTCTTTGTTGGAATCAAATTACCAAAAGTAGGTGGTTAATATTAGAAAAGATAATCTTGGAAAGTCAATAAGGGAAATAGTTTTTGGATTAGAAGATGGATTGGTTACAACATTAGGATTGACTGCAGGGCTTGCAGCTTCTTTGGTTGCAAATAACATTGTTATTATTGCAGCAATAGTTGAGATGTTTGCAGGTGCTGTTTCAATGGCGGCAGGCACTTATCTTTCCAATAAATCACAGCTGGAATTCATAGCAAAAGAGATTAAAAAGCATAAAAAAGAAAAAAAGTTTGTTGAGCATACTTTTACTTCTCCTGCAAAGGCAGCTTTAACAATCTCATTTTTTTATATTCTTGGAGCAATACCTCCTATATTGCCTTATTTTTTTGCAAGTTTGTATAATGCGCTAATATCCTCTGTTGTAATAGGAGCATTAACCTTATTTGGAATAGGAGTATGGAAAACAAGGATAACAAAAAGAGAACCTATGAAAAGCGGATTTGAAATGCTTGTTGTGGGATTACTAGCTGCTTTGGTAGGATTTATTGTTGGTAATATTCTAAATTATTATGTGGGTGTTATTTAGCTGATTTTTTAGAATTAAATTTAATCAGAATAAATAATTTTAAATAAGATGGATAATCATAGTTATTATGGTGAGAGACATATTTGGAAATATTATAAGAAAAGATCCTTTAACAGGAAGAAAAACTTCTAAGAAGAAACTAAACAAAGAAAGGACAGCCGAAATTAGAAGCAAAGGGAAAGCAGGTGAGGATAATTTCAGAATGAAAGCACAATTATCTGGCTACGAAGTTGAACGAACCGGTAGAGGTAGCGATTTTAGAATTAGAAAAAGACACCCTTTTACAGGCAGAGTTATTGAAAGTAAATTAATAGAAGTAAAGACTGGAAAATCAAAATTATCTAAATTACAAAGAAAAACTAAGAAAAAGAAATCTAATTACAAAGTTGTTCGAGAAGAACCAATGTTTTGGTAAAATTAAAATTCTACTCTTGTTCTTCTTTTTGGTTTTCTTCTTGCTTTGAAACTAACCTTTTGGACCGCTACCTGTTTTAAAAGATACTATTCTTTTGGTTTTCGTCTTCTTTCTCAGTGCTAAAAATGATGGCATATAATGATTAAGCAAAAGTTCTATAAAAACTTTACGGAAATAAAGGCTCTGCCATAATCTCTTTGATTTTTTTAACAAATTTTTAGGACAGAGCCAGTTAAAGGAAAACCTTTATATACGCGCTTATCTAACTACCTGTAAAATGGTAAACAGGAAAAAAAGCATTAAATTAAATAGAAAGGAGTTTTACAAGGAGTTAAAAGAAGCTCAAAAAGACCCTAACTTCATAAAAGAAATAAGGAAATTCATAAAAATTACTACAAAACCTTATAAATTAAAAGATTATGGATTAGATTAACTTCTGAATTTTCTTAACAAATCTTGATATTTCAAAAAATCTGGAGTTCTTAAATTTTCTTTAATATTAATATGCTTATAAGCTTTTAACGATGCTTTGCCAAGCAAAGTCCTATTATCAGCAGAATAAACTATGTCCAATCCATAAAAACTTGCACATGCTACAATCATGAAATCTACCTTAATACTTGTATTCCAATTATAAATTCCTCCCAGGTTTCTATAATAATTATAATATTTCTTGGCCAAATTAGTAATTTTAATAGAATTTTCTAAAAAATGGTTTCCGGTTATTCTATCATACATGCTTAAAAGTAAATTTCTGGTTCTTCTGCTTAACTTAGTTACTCTTGGAATATTCCTTATTTCTTGCCTTATTGGTTTATATCCATAAACAATAAAATTCTTTTCTTTAATTATTCTTTCTTCTATTTCTTTTGCATCTTTTTCTTCTAAAAGATTTCCATAGATATTTGTGTCAAAAATAACCCTTAACATTTTTTAGTAAATATTCTGCATTTAATAAATCTTTATCTTCCATGATACTCTAATAAATATTTTATTGCGCTGACAGCCTGATGAGGAAATGTAAAGCACGGAACTCCAGTTTCTTCTAAATTTTCCTTAAGAACTTCTGTGAATTCTCCTCCAGCACTTACAACCAATATAGGCTTTTTCTTTAGATTATTTGCTTCTATAATAACATCAACAATATCTGGAGTGAGTAAAGGAGTTTGATATAAAGCTATTACAAGCAAAATGTCATTGTTCTTATCTGATAAAGCATTAGAAATTGCTGTTCTGTACATCTCTGTTGTAGCATCGCCAACCAAGTCCATTGGATTGCTTATTGTAACATTTTTACCAAAAACTTTTTTCAGGATTTTTTTTGTTTCTTTTCCAACTTCAGCCATTTTTAAATTATTTTCAATTATGGAGTCAGTTGCCATTATTCCATAGCCTCCTCCATTTGTAATAACCTGTATTCTGTTTCCTTTAGGCTTCATAACAGAATCAAATGTTCTTCCAGCGTCAAGCATTTCTTGCAAATTCTTAACTTCAATTATACCAGACTGCTTAAAAGCAGCGCTGTAAACTTTAGCATTTCCAGCTAGGCTTCCAGTATGGCTTAAAGTTGCTTTATTTCCCTCTTCACTAATGCCTCCTTTAACTAAAACTATGGGCTTTAGCTTGCTTACATTGCTGCATACTTTCATGAATTTCCTGCCATCTTTAACAGCTTCTACATAAACGCATATAACTTTAGTTAATTGATCTTTGCTCAAATATTCAATCAAGTCACTTTCATCAACGTTTGTAGCATTTCCATAGCTGATGAATTTGCTGAATCCATGCTTCTGCGAAGTTGCTAAATCTAAAATAGTTGAGCCGACAGCTCCGCTTTGGCAGACAAAGCTTATTCCCCCTTCTTTTGGCCTTTTCAGCCTGTATCTTGGCAAAAACAAAGTGTCTAATTTTGTATGCGCATCAAAGACGCCAAGACAATTTACACCAATGCATTTCATCTTATTCTTGTTCATGTAGTCTTTTAGCTTATTTTCCTCTTTTACATTTCCAATTTCAGAAAATCCAGAAGTGACTATGACAACATTTTTTATTCTTTTTTTATTGCAGTCTTTGACAGAATCAAAAACTAATTCAGCTGGAACAGCTATAACAGCTAAGTCAATATCCTCATTAATATTTGATACTTTTTTGTAAGAAGTTTTATTTAGGATGCTGCCAGCATTAGGGTTAACAATGAATATATTGCCATTATATCCGCTGTCAATGAAATTTCTTAAAATTATATGCCCTATTTTATTTGGATTTCTTGAAACACCGATTATTGCTATGTTCTTTGCATTAAAAAATTTATCTAGAGTCATTTCAAACCAGGCACACTTTTGGAGGGCTTTTTAGCAATTCCAATAATAATTCAACTGTATCTATAATATCCTGTTTGTGGCAGATGCTCATTGCTGTATGAAGATTTCTTATTGCAACTCCAACAACAGCAGCAGGAACTCCTCCTCTTGAAACTGTTATATTTAATGCATCTGTAGAGCCCACATCAGTAACTTCTAGCTGAAGATTGATATTTTTTCTCTTTGCAGCATCCCTAATCCAGTCATTTAAGCATCTATTAGCTAACATCTCTGCATCTTTTATAGTGATGCAAGGTCCTCCACCAATATACTTTGTAGGATTATCACTCATATCATCTGCAGCAGTAACATCCACAGCAATTGCCCAGTCAGGATCAATCTCATAAGCAGAAGTTTTTGCTCCATACAATCCTACTTCTTCTTGGACTGTAAAAACAAAATAAATTTCATTCTTGACATTTTTCATTCTTTTAATCAGCTCACATAAAATAAAGCATCCAACCCTATCATCTAAAGACTTTCCGGAAATTATTTTTTCATTTCCTAATGTAAGGAACTTTCTTCCTAAAGAAGCATATTGGCCTATTTCAACACCCTTTTCTTTTAGCTCTTTGTAATTAAGACCTGTATCAACAAAAATATCATTTATAGTTGGTATCTTCCCAACTTCTATGTCATTGCTGACATCATTTATTGTAATTATTCCAGGAATATAGCCTTTTCTTGTTTTAATATAAACTCTTTGACCTAATAAATTCATTACCTCAAAACTTCCTATTTCAGCACAGTAAATCCTGCCTTTTGGATCTATGTTATTAATCATCAAGCCAACTTCATCCATATGCGCTGCCAGCATTACTTTTGGTGCAATGCCTTTCTTATGCACAATTAAATTACCCATCTTGTCAACCCAATAATCTTTGCAAAAAGGCTTGATATAGTTGATAATTAAATTTCTTACATCCATCTCATCTCCGCTAATACAGAAAGAATTAATCAAGTCCTTTAACAACCTCATGTCATAGTCTTGTGTTTTTTTAACGCTCTTTTTAGCCATAAATAACCTCTTTTTTTCCTTATTTTGTTTCTTTTGGCTGTTAATAAATTTTTTTATTTATAAAAAACGCAGCTTCAGAAAACCAGCTTTATTGCTCTTTAAGACAGCTCATAAAATCGCAGATATTTCCTTTATGCTTAAATCCTTTAACAGAGCAATCCTCTACAGCTTTTTTTATTACATCTAGAGATTCATCAATTTCTGATTTGCCTACAATATAAGGAGGAATTAACCTTATGCCAGATCCGCCGCAGCTTAACAGGACTAATCCATTCTTAAAGCATTCAACAACAACATCATTTCTTAATTTTACTGTTTTCAGGTCAAAAGCATTCATTAATCCTAGCCCTCTTACATTGCTTATTACAGGAATATTTTCTTCAATTTCAACCAGTCTTTTTCTTAAATAATCTCCGTTCTTCTTATTTCTTGATAATAATCCATCTTTTTTAATTGTCTTTATAATCTCTAAACCCATGGCAAGATCAATAATATGGCCACCACCCCATGTTGAGGAGATAGCTCCTTCTTCATTCGGAAAATTTTTTTTATTTGATATTGTAGCAGCAACTTGCAGAGCTTTTGCAGATGACATAACATCCGGCTTAACATTATAATTGTCAATTGCCCACCACTTGCCTGTTCTTCCCATTCCAGCCTGAACTTCATCACAAATAAATGGAATTTTATACTGCTTTGTTATTTTTCTAATGTCTTTGATCATTTTATGCTTTGCAACATTATAGCCGCCTTCTCCCTGCACAGCTTCCATTATTACAAAGCCAATTTTTGAAGAGCCTTCCTGATTAAGTACCTTTAATAATTCATCTCCAGCAGTTTCGTTAAAAGGCAGAATTCTGCTTGGAATTTTTAGTCCATAGCCCTTAGTATAAATTTGTTTTGAGGTAACAAAGCTTAATGCAGCCAAACTTCTTCCGTGAAAGCTTCCATGAAAGCAAACTCCAAATTCAACATTATTTTTATTTCTTATAGAAATTTTCATGGCATTTTCAACAGCTTCTGCTCCGGAATTAATGAAAAAAGCAGAATCCATGCCTTTTGGTGTTATTGTCATTAACTCTTCAAGTAAATCAAGATGTTCTTTAACAGGAAAATCCTGCCCTGCGTATTTAATAGGAGATCTTTTCGCATATCTTTCAACAACCTTGGATAAATTAGGATGATTATAGCCTAAAGGATTAGATGCTATCTGAGATGCAAAGTCCAGGAATATATTTCCTTCTATGTCTTTAAAATAACATCCTTCTCCTTCTTTAGAATGAAAATATGGATAAGGAACGCTGTTGCTTCCATTGAGTTTTTTTAGCCTTTTAAGAAGATTCAGTGATTTTGGTCCAGGCAGTTTGGTTTTTATCTTAATTTTCATGGTTTTCCATAAACAACATAATGCCATGGCTTTCTTGCCAATCCAGTCTCATCAATATAAACATGCTTAACATTAGTGTATTCTTCCAAACTTAAGAGACTCATGTCTTTTCCAAATCCGCTTTTTTTATAGCCGCCATGAGGCATTTCATTTGTTAAAGCGCCATGCTCATTTATCCAGACAGTTCCAAATTTTAATTTATTTGCTACCAGCATGCAGTCTTTTATGTTTGTTCCCCATACAGAAGAAGCCAATCCATATTCAACATCATTTGCCATTTTAACTGCTTCATCTATTTTTTTATATTTCTGGACTATTAAAACAGGCCCAAATATTTCTTCCTGGCAGACTCTGGAATTTTGCTTAACATCAGTTAATACTGTCGGCTCAAAGAAAAATCCAGGAGATTTTGTTTTTCCTCCATACGCTATTTTTGCGCCTTGCTGAATTCCTATAGCAACATAATTTTTAACTCTTTCCTGCTGTTTTTTGCTTACCAAAGGACCCATATCTGTATTTTTATTTAATTGATCACCCATTCTGAATTTTTTTGCAATCTTAACAACCATATCAACAAATTTTTTGTATTGGGACTCATGAACCAATGCTCTTGTAATTGCTGTACAGTCCTGTCCTGAATTCCAGAAAGCTCCGACAGCACATCCTTCTGCAGCTGCCTCTAAATCTGCGTCTTCTAAAATAACAGCAGGAGCTTTTCCTCCTAATTCCAAGTGTAATTTTTTAACACTATCAGAAGCTTGTTCCATGATAATCCTTCCAGTTGATGTATCTCCTGTAAATGAAATCATGTCTACATCAGAATTTGTGCAGAACTCTTTGCCTAAAACTGGTCCTGAACCTGTAATTACATTTAAAACACCGTCTGGAATGCCAGCTTCTTTAGCTAATTTTGCAAATTCTAATAGTGTTAAAGGAGTATAGCTTGCTGGTTTTGCAACAACACTATTTCCTGCTGCTAAAGCAGGAGCTAACTGCCAGGCAGCTATATACAAAGGATAATTCCATGGAATTATAGAAGCAACAACTCCGATAGGCTCTCTTCTGATAAAAGAAGTTCCTGAACCAGCATATTCTTGTGCAGAAATTCCGTCTAAAATTCTTGCTGCTCCTGCAAAAAATCTAAATGTATCAACAATAAAAGGAAAATCACTTTCTGTGGCATATTTAATTGTCTTTCCCTGGTTTTCAGACTCTAATCTTGCCAATCTTTTAAGGTTTTTTTCAACTAAATCAGCTAGTTTAAGCAAAACAGCCTGTCTTTGCGAAGGTGTTATTCTGCTCCAAACGCCAGAATCAAAGCTTTTTCTTGCAGCCTTTATAGCTTTTTTAGCATCTTCAGAATTTCCAGAGGGAACTTTTGCAATAACTTTTTCTGTATAAGGATTTAGAACATCAAATGTTTCTTTAGAAGCAGAATCTACCCATTTGCCATCCACAAACATTTTGTAATTTTTCATTATCGACCTCTTTTAATTAATTAAAGTGTTATTTTTGAATATTTTAATGTTTCTTTTTTTCAATTCTTTGAAGAATATTAAAGGATTAATGCATGATTCAGGAGGCAATACTCCAGTTTCTTTTACCTGCCCCTTTGCAATCATTTGGGCTGCAATTGAAGGAGGAACTCCAGTATTATAGCTTCCAGCAGGATAATTATATTTTTTGTTGCGCTTTGCCAAAGAATATAATGAGATATGCTTGTTTTTTCCTTTTTTCATGCCTTTAAATTCGACCTTTAAAAATTCCAAATCATTCACTTTTGTTTCTTTCTTTGGAAGCCACTGGTCCATTACCTTTGCTGTAAAATCTCTTGGTTTTATCTTATGCCCATTAATCAATATCTCTTTGTCAGAGCCAAATCCAGTATCAATAAGGAATTTCATCTGTTTTGTAAATTCCTCTTCAAAAGTTACTCTAAAAGTGCACTCTTTTAGCCCCTTTTTCCTAAATGAAGATGGGAATGTCCTTAGCTCAGAATGTATTGTATAAAATCCTTTAACTTTGCCAACTGGTTTTGGAAAATTTAAAATTTTTTCTCCACTCATAGGATTTGTAAATTTTAACTTTCCTTTTGTAAATAAAGCAGGTTTAAGCATATACTCATCAAATAAGGTATACATTGTATATGGGAGAACAAAAGGCTGGTTGTATTTAGTATAATCTTTATCGCCAAAACTTATATGAATTTCATTTATTTTATCTAAAAATTTAGCGCCATATCCAGCAAGGACATTTGTAATTCCAGGAGTGGCGCCAATGCCGACAATTCCAATTATTCCTTTTTTCTTGAATTGCTGATGCATCTTTAATTGCTTTCCAGTAATATGAAATAATCCGCCCAAATCCAAGTAAGGAACTCCTGCTTTCAAACAAGCTTTCATAATATCCAGATTAAAATAATAGACAACACAATTTATTACACAGTCGCTTCCTTTAATTAATTCAGCTGTTTTATTTATATCAGAAACATCAACACTTACACTTTTAACTCTGCTGCTTTTGAAGCTTTTGGCAAACTCATCTGCTTTTTTTCCATCTCTTGCAGCTATAACAATTTCACAATCTTTGCAAAAATCAAACAAATCAGTAACAGCAATACTGCCCATTCCGCCAGTTCCTCCTAAAACAACAAATTTCATTAATTTACCACCACACTTTTTACATTAGTAAATTCTAACAGCCCATATCTGCTTAATTCCCTTCCAATACCAGAAGCTTTTACACCGCCAAAAGGCATTCTTGGGTCAGACCTAACAACAGAATTTATAGCAACAGCACCAGCTTCAATTTCTTTGGCATAATCCTCAGCTTTCTTCCTGTTTTCAGTCCAGATACTTGCCCCCAACCCAAATTCAGTGTTATTGGCCTCCTTAATTGCTTCCCTATCATCTTTAACTTTTATGATTGGCATAACAGGGCCAAAAGTTTCCTCTTTTATTACCGCAGTTTTATTGTTTGTATTTGTAATTAAAGTTGGCATATAGAAATATCCTTTATTATTTATTATTTTTCCGCCGTAAAGAACTTTAGCTCCCTGCTTTATGGACTTTTTAACTTGAATGTCCAAGCTTAATAACTGGTTGTAATTTACTAATGGACCAATATCTGTTGTTTTCTTTAAAGGATCTCCAACTTTTAATTTTTCCACTAAAGAAAGCAGTTTATCTGCAAATTCATCAGCAATATCCTTAACAACAATAAATCTTTTTGCAGCAATGCAGCTTTGCCCTGAATTAATAAACCTGGCTTTAACAGCATTTTCACATGTAAATCTTAGTTTAGCATCTTTTAAGACAATAAAAGGATCGCTTCCGCCCAATTCTAAAACAAACTTCTTTATTCTTTTTCCAGCATTTTCTCCTATTACTTTTCCTGTATTCACGCTTCCAGTTAAAGAAACTCCTTCAATATAATTCATCAGATAATTAACGCCTTTTGTATCAGCAATTACTGTCTGAAAAACACCTTTTGGCAGAAATTTACTAAATAATTTCTCTATTAATAAAGAGCATTCTAAAGTTGAGCTTGAATGTTTTAATATTACTGCGTTTCCAGCATACAATGAGGGAATTGCAAACCTAAAAACCTGCCAGAACGGGAAATTCCATGGCATAATGCAGAGAATTTTGCCCAAAGGATCAAATCTTATATAGCTTTTTTTATTTTCTGTCTTAATAATCTCATTTTTCAGGAAATTTTCAGCATTTTTACTGAAGTAATCGCATAGCCAGGCGCATTTTTCAATTTCTCCAATAGACTGGGAAATAGGCTTGCCCATTTCAATTGTTATAGTTCTGGCATATTCATTTTTATTTCTTAGAAGCTCTTTAGAGATTCCCTTCATAATTGAAACTCTTTGTTTAACACTTAGCTTTTTCCAATTTTCAGAAGCTTTTTTAGAATTATTCAACGACCTATCTAAATCTCTTTTTTCAAAGATTTTATATTTTTTAACCTTTTCTTCTGTTGCAGGATTTATAGTTTCAACATACTTCATTTTTCCATCACAGCACTCTTACCAATTAATGCATCATGTATTGAATCTTCAAATGCATTCAAAGTTTTATTTAAGTCTTCTTTGTTATGGGAATATGAGGAGAAAATAACCTCTTCATTGTCTTCATCTACCATAACACCTCTTTTTAACAATTCAAAATGGAATCTAGCATATAAATTCATATCACAATATCTTAAATCTTTGTAATTGTTTATTTCTTTCTTCTTTGTAAACAAAAATTGGAACATCGCAGGGCATCCAGAAACAATATTAGGAATTTTATGATCGTTTAAGAGTTTAGAAACACCTTTAATCAATTTGCTGCCAAAGTTTTCTATATGGTCATGAACTTTTCCGCTTAATTCATTTAAAGTTGTGTTAGCAGCTGTAAGGGAAAGAGGATTAGCAGAATATGTTCCCCCATGAATAACCTTTTTAGGTCCGATAAGATTCATAATCTCTTCGTGGCCTCCAAAGGCAGCTATAGGATATCCATTGCCCATCGCTTTTGCAAAGCATGACAAATCAGGGTCTACATTAAATTTCTCCTGAGCACCGCCTTTTGCTATTCTAAAGCCAGTTTTAACTTCATCAAATATCAAAATTATATCATATTTATCACAAAGTTCTTTTAAATGCTTTAAATAATCTTTTTTTGGCATGATTGCAGAAGCATTTCCCATTATTGGCTCTGTTATTATTGCAGCAACATCTTTATAGTTTTTCTTGACTGTTTTTTCTATAGCATTAAAGTCATTCCATTCCTCTACAATGGTTAGCTTTTCAATAGATTTTGGAATTCCTAATGATGCAGGTATTGGACCTTTTTTAGAATTAAAAGGAGGATCAGTTGAAAATAAAACATAATCATGAGCGCCATGATAATGTCCTTCAAACTTGATTATTTTATCTTTTTTTGTATAAGCTCTTGCCAACCTTATAGCATTCATTGTTGCTTCTGTCCCTGAATTTGCAAACCTGACCATTTCAAAGCAGGGAATAAGCTTAATCATTTTCTTGGCAACTTCTATCTCTAATTCAGTTCCTAATGCATAAACAGAACCATCTTTTGCAGCTTTATTAACAGCATCAACAACCTTTTTGTATCCATGACCAAGAATCACAGGGCCATAACCTAATCTGTAATCAATGTATTTGTTTCCGTCAACATCCCATATATGAGATCCTTTTGCCCTTTTAATGAAAACAGAACATGGCTCGTAAATTGGGCATCCTACTCTCCATAATCTTGCATTTGAGCTGGTGCCAGCCGGAAGATATTTAGTCTCTTCTTCATATAGTTTTAAGGATTTTTTCCAGTTTAATTTTTTTTGCATATTACCTCTTTAATTTAGTCATAGACTTGAAATCAAATATTTTATTTACCAAGTTTCTTGATAATAACTTTTTTTCCAATAAAATTTCCTTAACACTTCTATCCTCTTTGTAAGCTTTTTTAGCTACTTGCGCAGCCTTTTCATATCCAATATATGGAGTTAAAGCAGTAACAACAATTGGTTTTCTGTTCTTTCATGTCCGCCTCTTTTGTAAACTCTATATTGTCTTTTTTTCTTCTTGTCCTTTTTGCTTTTTCTGCTTCCGCTAGGTGTGTAGTAATCTGACATTTTTACCTCCTTAATCTATTCCTTGCGCCTTTTGTAATTTTCCTGAATAGTCAATGTAAACTGTCTTCGTTTCTGAAAATTCATGTAATCCTTCAATACCAGTTTCTCTCCCATGACCTGTATGCTTAACTCCACCAAAAGGCAAGTGAACTTCACTTCCTATTGTGCTTGAATTTACATAAGTTAATCCAGCCTCAATTTTTTCTATTGCTTTAAATGCTTTATTAATATCATTTGTATAAATAGCAGAGCTTAAACCATATTCAATATTATTGCAGACTTTAATAGCTTCGTCAATATCCTTAACACTTAAAACAGAAACAACAGGACCAAATATTTCTTCTTTAGCTATTCTCATCTTTTCATTAACATCAGTAAAGATAGTTGGCTTGTAAAAAAACCCCTTTCCTTTTAATTGTTCTCCTCCGCACATTAATTTTGCTTTTTCCTTCTTGCCAACTCCAACATAGTAATCTGTTTTTTCAACAGCTTTCTTGTTTACCAGAGGACCAATATCAGTAGATTCTTTTAAACCATCTCCTAATTTTAGCTTTTCAGTCATAGAAATTAATTTGTCATTTAGTTCATTTTTAATATCCTCATGAGCAATAACTCTTGAAGCAGCAGTGCATCTTTGCCCAGTAGTTCCAAAACCTCCCCAAATAATTCCGTCTAATGCCATTTCAATGTCAGCATCATCCATAACTATAATTGCATTTTTTCCGCCTAACTCTAATCCAACTTTCTTCAATCCGGCATTTTTAACAATCCATTCTCCAGTAAACTTGCTTCCTGTAAAGCTGATTCCTCTGATTCTAGGATGCTTAACTATTGCTTCTCCAGTATCTTTTGCACTTCCTGTAATTAAATTAACAACACCTTTTGGCAACCCAGACTTTTCTAAAATCTTCATTAATTCAATAGCACATAAAGGGGTGTCAGAACTTGGCTTAAAAACAACTGTGTTTCCGCAGATTAAAGCGGGAGCTAATTTCCATGCAGGAATGGCAATTGGAAAATTCCATGGTGTTATCAAGCCAAAAACTCCCACAGGCATCCTTACTGTATAAGCTACTTTGTTTTTTAATTCAGATGGAGTAGTATGGCCAAATAATCTTCTTCCTTCCCCAGCCATGTATTCAAAAATATCGATAGCTTCCTGGACATCTCCAAGGCCTTCTTTAAGGACTTTTCCCATTTCAATTGTCTCCAGTTTCCCTAATCTTTGCTTGTCCTTCTTTAATAATCTGACAACTTCAAACAGAATTTCAGCCCTTTCCGGAGCAGGCATAGAAGACCATTCCCAATAAGAGTCTTCAGCAGACTTAACGGCCAAATCAATGTCTCTTTTGTTGCTTAGCTGAAACCTTCCTATAGCATTTTCATTAGTAGGATTTAGACTTGAAAAGGTTTTTTTGCTGTTAGAACTAACCCATTTTCCGTCAATATAATTTTTGTAAACCTCTATTTTAAACACCTCTTTGGCTTAATTTATACACATTTATATATAAACTTTATCTTAAAATAGTTTGTTGTTTTGCTCTGGTGACATATGCAATATTTATATAAAAGATGATTTTCTAATTTCTTCTAATGGAAGAGAAGAAAAGCAGAGAGCAATTAAGGGATGAAGTGCATAAATGTCTAGAGCAAGCAGTAAATACCGGAGTTCCTCCCAGTAAAAGAGAAGTTCAGGGAATTCCTAGCTGTGATATTCTAAATTCAAAAGTGTCAGATTACCGAGATATTTGCATGTTTGCTGGTCCCACATTAAACATAGAAGAAGAAAATGGAATAATTATAAAGTATCCTAGCTGTAATTTTAAAAAAGAAGAAAAATCATATATTCTTTAATAATTTTAACAGTACAGCTTTCTCTATATGCAGCCTGTTTTCAGCTTGATCAAAAACAACACTTTGCTTGCCGTCAATAACTTCCTTAGTAACCTCTTCACCTCTTAAAGCAGGCAGACAATGCATAAAAATGGCATCTTTCTTGGCTGATTTCATTACTTCTTTATTTACTTGATATGATTTTAAGATTTTGATCCTTTTTTTATGCTGGCTTTTTGGTATTCTATAGCTCATCCAGGAATCTGTATAGATAACATCAGAATCTTTAACAGCTTCTTTAGGATTATTGATTATCTTAACTTTTTTACAATATTTGGCAACTTCCTTGTCTGGGGAAAAATCTTTTTTCTTAGGGCATCCAACACTCATTTTAATTCCTAATTTTTGGCAGGCAAACATCAAAGAATGAGTTACATTGTTGTTGCTGTCTCCAATGTAAGAAATTTTAATGCCTTTTAATTTTCTTTTTTTCTCTTTTATTGTCATTAAATCCCCCAAAATCTGGACTGGATGTTCAAATGAGGTTAATCCATTAATCACCGGAATTGTAGAGTTTTTGGCTAATTTCAAGAATTCTTTATGGTCTTGCATTCTAACCATAACACAGTCGCAGTATCTGCTTATAACTTTAGCAACATCCTCTATAGTTTCCTTGCCTTTTGACCATGGAGAAGTCTCTGAATGATAGTCTATAATTTCTCCTCCCATCTTAAACATAGCTGCATCAAAGCTTAATTCTGTTCTTAATGATGGCATCTGGAAAAATGTTAATAAAACTTTTTCATACAAAGCTTTGTGATATTTTTTTGGATTTTTCTTAATTTTAATTCCTAAATTTATCAAATCAAGTATTTCTTTTTTACTTAGGTCTTTTATTGAAAGCAAATGCTTCATCTTATTAATTTTTTATTTTTCAATATTTTTTTTAATTCATCAACAGCGTTCTTTCCAAGCTCATAATCTACTTCAACAATTGGCTTTTTTACTTTAATAATTCTCTTTAGATTAGCAGGCGTTCCATCAACAATAATATCACAAGGAACTTTGTTTACAGTCTCTTCTAATTCCTTAATCTGCTTTTTGCTATAGCCCATTGCTGGCAGCTCTTTTTCCAAATGTTCATATTTATTGTAGGTTGCTTTAATAGAGCCTTTAGCATACTTTCTTGGATCAACTATTATTCCATTGTATTTTTTAACTGCTAATGTTCCTGCTCCAAACTTCATACCGCCATGCGATAATGTGGGACCATCTCCTACAACCAAGCATCTTTTTCCATTTATCATTTCAGGCTTGTCAATAACTAATTCTGACCTTGCTAGAATAACTTTGGCTTTTGGATTGTACTTTTTAGCATTCGCTTTAACTTTTTCAATATCCTCTTTTTTTGCACTGTCAATCTTATTTATTACTATAACATCAGCCATTCTGAAATTAGTTTCTCCAGGATGATATAGCAGTTCATGCCCTGCCCTGTGAGGATCAGCTACAACAATATTTAAATCTGAAAAATAGAAGGAAAAATCATTATTTCCCCCATCCCAGAGTATAAAATCTGCTTCTTTCTCAGCTCTTTTTAAGATTTCTTTGTAATCAACACCTGCATAAATAATAAAACCTTTGTCAATCCATGGCTGGTACTCTTCTTCCTCTTCTATTGTAGTTTTATTTTTCTTAAAGTCTTTTGCAGAAGCAAATCTCTGGACTTTTTGCTTTACCAAATCGCCGTATGGCATCGGATGCCTTATGGAGGCAACTCTTTTTCCATTATCTTCCAGGATTTTTGCTATTGCTCTTGAAGTCTGCGATTTTCCAGATCCTGTTCTTACAGCGCAAATTGAAATTACTTTCTTTCTGCTTTTTATCATAGTAGAATTAGGACCGAGCAAAACAAAATTAGCTCCATTAGCTAAAACAATAGAAGCTAAGTGCATTAAATCTTCATGCTTAACATCAGAATAAGCAAAAACAACATCATCAACTTTAAACTTCTTGATTAACTCCGGCAGTTTTTCTTCAGAATAAAAAGGAATGTCTTTTTTGTATAATCTTCCTGCCAATTTTTTAGGGAATTTTCTCTTTTCTATTCCAGGAATCTGTGCTTGGGTAAAAGCAACTACATTATAATCTTTATTATCTTTAAAATATTGCAAAAAATTATGATAATCTCTGCCAGCAGCTCCGGCAATAATAACCCTCTTTTTCATATTATTAAAAGAATTAGAGTTTTTATATAGTTTTTGCTAATAAAGAAACTTTAAATAAAATCTGATTTTAAACAAATTATGGAATGCAATCATAAAGACCAAATAAAAGATGTAAAGCCAAAAACTCCGGAAGGGTGTGAGGAATGTCTAAAAGAAGGAGTTAAATGGGTGGAATTAAGAAAATGTTTAACATGCGGCCATATTGGATGCTGCGATTCATCTGAAGGAAAACACAGCACAAAACATTTCAAAAAAACCAGTCATCCGATAATTGAATCTTACGGATCTGATAAAATTTGGAGATGGTGTTTTATAGACAATGATTATGTTAAATAAATTATCACTTGACAATCAAAGTTCCGTTTTTTCCTTTTAAACTTTCTTTAACTTTGCTTATAGAAGTAATGATAACTTTTTTTCCGCCATTTTCGAGAAAGTTAATAGAAGCTTCAATTTTAGGCTTCATGCTCCCTTCTTTAAAATGGCCTTCTTTAAGATATTTTTTAGCGTTTTTAACGCTTAACTTATTTAGAAACTTTTGATTTTTTTCTTTGTAATTTAAAGCAACTTTGTCAACATCTGTTAAAATTAATAACAAATCTGCTTTGATATTCCCTGCTAATAAGCTAGAAGCCCTGTCTTTGTCAATAACAGCATCTATTCCTTTTAGTCCTTTATCTGATCTATAAACAGGAATTCCTCCTCCGCCGGCAGCAATGACAATATTTCCCTTTTCCATTAAATCTTTGATCTGATTAATCTCTATAATCTCTAATGGTTTGGGGCTTGCAACAACTCTTCTATATCCTTTTCCAACCTGGTAAATAATTTTAAATCCTTTTTTCCTTAATTTTTCAGCTTCTTTTTCACTGTAAAAAAGCCCGATTGGCTTTGTAGGATTCTTAAAGCCTTTGTCGTTTTTGTCTACTAGAACCTGAGTTAGGACTGTAACGCTTTTTCTTTTACTTTTCTTTAATTCATTGTTTAAAGCCAGTTCAATCATATATCCAAGTTCCCCTTCTAATTCAGCATCCAAAACATTCAGAGGCATTTCAGGAACTTTTTTCTTAGATAATTCATTCTGCAATACCAATGCTCCCACTTGAGGACCAGAGCCAGAAACAATAATCACTTTGTTGTCTTTTATGATATCAATCAAATTTTTAGAAGTTTTTTTTATGTTTTTTATCAGTTCTTTATAAGCTCCTTTCTCGCCTTTTTTTGTTAAAGCATTTCCGCCTAAAGCAACAACAATCTTCATGAGATTACAAATAAATAGCTATATAAATAAATTCCTATCTAGAGTATTATGGCTAATTTATGGCTTTACACTATTTTAAGTGTTGTAATTGTTAGTTTAATCTCTTTTGTTGGAATATTAACATTAACAATAAAGCAAAAAAATCTTAATAAGTTTTTAATTTACTTTGTAAGTTTTGCAGCAGGAGCTTTGTTTGGAGATGCTTTTATACATTTAATACCTGAAGCTATAGAAGAGGTTGGCTTGGTAATTCAGGTTCCTGTATACATCTTGTTAGGTATTACTTTTTCATTTATAGCAGAAAAAATAATTCAGTGGAGACACTGCCATGGAGATCAAAAATGCCATCCTTTTGCTTATATGAATTTATTGGGAGATGGAGTCCATAATTTTATCGACGGATTAATAATAGCATCCTCTTATTTAGTGAGCATACCTATTGGCTTGGCAACCACTTTAGCAGTCATATTCCATGAAATACCTCAGGAAGTTGGTGATTTTGGAGTTTTGCTTCACGGCGGATTCACAAAGTCTAAAGCATTATTGCTGAATTTTCTTTCAGCATTAACAGCTGTTGTTGGAGCAGTAATTGCTTTATTATTGAATAACCTTATACCTAATATGACAAATTTCTTGATACCCTTTGCGGCAGGAACCTTTGTTTACATAGCAGGATCTGACTTAATTCCTGAACTGCATAAAGAATTATCACTTAAAAAATCATTTATACAGCTAATATTGTTTGTTTTAGGAATATTTGTAATATATTCTTTGACTTATATTTAAAATTTCAATTTAACATCTTTTGTTAATTTAATTAGCTTAGCTTTATCTTTACTTTTCTTTATTTTTATTATATCTCCATCATTAATATTAATTATTTTTTTATTATTATCAGCGCAAACATAACCAGGTCCTCTTGTTATGAAGACTTTAATCTCTTTATCAGTTATTAAATATTTTAATCTGCTGACTAAATTATTGAAAGCTACTCCCAGATTTTTTTTAAACTTCTTTTTTGTTATAGAGTAAAAGTATCCACTAGACCCATAGTTTGTGCTTACTACAATGCCATCTCCTATCAAATTATTAAATTCTTTATCTCCAATTTTAACATTAAACCTCAAGGCAAAAGGAGGTTTGTAATGGATATTGATATCATTCATTCCAATTAATTTTTTCCCTTTAACAAAAGCTTCTAATTTAGCATATTCTATTGTTCTGTATTTTTTATCTTTAATTCTGCTTAAAATACCATGAAAGTCATTTTTTTCACAATTCCTACATATGCTTCTATGCTTTACTAAAACTTTAGGGATTCCAGGATACTTCCTTTCTGCAATTAAGAATGTTCCATCTCCTCCAATACACAGAATAATATCTGGATTCTTGTTATTTAGAGTAAATCCATAATCTTTAATTTTTTTAGAAACAAAACTGCCAAATTCTTTATCTCTGGCAACAAACCCAATTTTCATAATATTTGAGAATTATAGAAATTTATAAATGTTCTTAAGCGACTTTTTTCTTAAGTAAAGCCTTGCCTAATGTGTCTTCATCAAAGCCAACTATTATTTGGTCACCAATTTCTACAACAGGAACACCCATCTGTCCTGATTTTTCTATCATTTCATTTCTGGCTTTTTCATCTTCCTGAACATTCTTTTCTTCATATTTTATTTTGTGTTCTTTAAGCCATTCTTTTGTCTTGTGACACCATGGGCATGAAGGAGTTGTAAATATTTTTACTTTTGCCATAATTAAAGAAAATAATCTTTCTATATAAACTTTATGTTTAACATTAATAAAGTAAACTTTAAAAACCCTAATAATATGGTAGTCTAAAAGGGGAATTCTTTTGGTGATTGTTGGGGAGGAAAAATGAGCAAGAGAGAGTTATTTCAAAAGCTAAAGGACTCAGAGTACAGGTATTTCAGGTGGTTCAGAGATATAAGAACTGTAAAAAATGTCTCAAAAAGAAAGAAAAAATAAATATATACTATAGAATATACAATCTTTAAATATAGACTAAAAATCAAAATATACAATGGGGAAAAAATACAAAATCATATTTGAGAGGGAAAACTGCATTGCTGCAGCAGCATGTGTTGCCATAGCAGAAGATTTCTGGACATTAGATGAAGCAACAGACGGAAAAGCAGACATCAAAAAAGAAAAAAACCCTACTAAAACAGAAACTGGTAACCAAGAGTTAATCATCGATGAAAAAGATTTTGAAAAGAATTTACTGGCTGCTCAGGGATGCCCTGTTAATGTTATTAAAATTATTGATCTAGAAACTGGAAAGGAAGTGCCTTTGGATTAAAATGAAAGATGAAGAATTTATAACAGAATTAAAGTATAAAGAGCAGTATAATCCATTGAGAGCAGAAATATGCGTTTATGGCATCGATCATGACGCAATATTCCATCAAAAAGGCTTAATAATCCCGAGAGTGACTATTGGATATTTTATAGAAGAAGGTAAAAAAAATGTTTCTAAAGAGCAATTAAAAATTAGTTTTAGATCTCATATCTCTTTTGATGTCCAGATGGGTAAATTTTTATTTCAGAGAACAAAAAAAGTCAAAAAATTAGAGTCAATCTTGTTGGAGGAGATGAAAAACTCAAGGATCCACGTTGTAGAGGTTGATAATTCAAAGATGATAAAAGCAGTTGTTAACAAACATGCAGAATTATTTTGTCAGCAGTATGAAGATTTAAGAAACAGGATTAAAACACTATATAAGCATTATATGATGGAAAATCCTTCTTTAGACCCATTTAGTCAATAAATCTAAATCAAATTAAAAACAACATAGCCGAGCATAAATAAAGAGCTTACTAATCCTAAGAAAGAAATTATTGGAAACTTGCCCACGTTAACAGGGCATTTGAAAATTCTTTTCTGCTCTTTGCATTTATATCTCAAAACTATCAAGCTTAAATTTACAGCTGCAAATGTAATAAACAAAAATAAGTTTGTTAGGTTAGCCACAAATTCTATATCTCCAATTAAGGTAAAGATTATTGTTAATCCCATAATAAACAAAACAGCAACCCAGGGCGTTCTGGTTCTTTTATGGATTAGGGATAATACTTTTGGCAGGGATTTTTCTTTTGCCATTCCATACATCATTCTTGATGTAGCAACCATTGTAATCAAAATAGTGTTAGAAGTTGAGAACAAAGCAATAATTGCCAGCAAAATAAATGCTTTGCTTCCCAATACAGCAGCAGCTACACTTGCTAATGGCGCATTGCTCTGGCTTAAATTTTCCCATCCAATAACGCTTACAGCAGAGACAGCAACCAAAACATAGACTATGCCTGTAATGATAACAGAATACAATAATCCTCTTGGAATAGTCTTTTCAGGGTTTTTAGTTTCTTCTGCCAGCTTAATAATACTCTCAAATCCCATATAAGCAAAAAATACCAAAGCTGCAGAGCTAAATACTCCAGAGATTCCTTTCGGCATCTCAAAATAATCTACGCTGCCAAAAAATTTAAATCCTAAAATTATTATAATCAATAATCCGGCAAATTCAATGAATGTTGATATTGTATTGAACCAGCTTGTTTCTTTTATTCCAATGAAATTTATCAAAGTCATTAATAAAATAATTAGAATAGCTGCCAACACTAAAGGCATCTCAATTAAAGATGTAAAATATCCTGCAAAACCTAATGAGACTGCAGCAGCGCTGATAAAGCCAGCAGCAATTATGCTTAATCCTATTAAAAAAGCGAATTTTTTGTTTAAAGCAGCTGCTATGTAATCATATTCTCCAGAATCTCCTTTGAACATTGAGGAAAGTTCAGCATAGCTTAATCCAGTCAATAATGCAATTACAGCAGATATTAAAAAAGCAAGCCACGTAGCATTTCCAGAAATTCCTGCTGCAACTCCCAGCAAAGCATAGATTCCTGCTCCGAGAATAATCCCTACTCCTGCAACAGTAACCTGAAAAATTCCTAATTCTCTTTTTAGTGTAACCTCTTTTTTTGCCATTTTACTACCCTTTTTTAATCTTATACCAAAATATATGTTCGTAAAGGCTTGACCATATCATGCCAAATGTAAATCCAAACATCAACTCTTCTATAGGAACACCCAATATTAAAATTCCTGAAATTGCTGAAAGATTCCAAAATTCCGTAACAGCATAAGGATAAATCAAATTAAAAAATAAAAAAAAGAGAAAGTACAATAAAAGGAATATTATGCCGCTTATAATTATTTTCTGCTTTAGATTAGGCCTGCATAAAATTGCTGCTATCCCTCCTGTAAACATGGCTATGCTGGCTGAATAAATCGGGTTTATATTAGTAAAAAAGAATAAAAATAAGAAAACTATAACTGGAGATGTTAAAGCAAGCATATGGAATCTATGCCTTTTGCTATGCCTCTCCCTTTGAGTCATTTTTCTATGTTTAATCTTAAAAAAACTTTCATATAAGACAGCTCCTATGCCTCCTATTGCAAAAGAGAATATTAAGCTTTCAATGTCAAATCCTGTAGTAGATGCTAAATTAAATAAAGAAGGAGGATTCCAATATTCTGGAACAAACAATGGTTCTGTTAAACCAAAAGGCATAGTAAACAAACTCACTAAAAACATCTCTTTTCTTGATTTTTTATTTAAGAAGAAAATAATAAGCCAGATTGCCAAAAAAATTAATGAAAGTACTAGCCATTCTAACATAATAAAAAAAATAAAAAAGATTATTTAAACTTATCTATGCAAACTTATTGTAAACCCATGCAAAGACATATGCAAATATGAAGCTTATCACTGCTGCTTCAATCATTCCTGTTATTATTCCCCCTATGCTGGGAGAAAAGAACATATGCCATTTTGCCATTTGTTCAGCAGCACCAGAATAAATTCCAACATTCCACCCAATTCCCAATAACAGCATAAAAACTGCACTGACAATTGCTGATGCATAACCCAATGCTAATTCATTTAGCTTTGTAGCCATTTTATCCTCCTTATTTTTTTTCCTTTAACTAACCAGTTGCGCGTAAGCCAGAATATTACTGAAAAGATAAATGCGTCAATCGCAAAATAAACTACTCCGTATAGTTCCATTAGACCATACCCAATATCACCCATCATGCTGTATACCATTTTCCCCTTTATTCTTTACTATCCTCTCCATTCAAAAATTCTTTCTTCAACATTTGGTATGCCTTTTATTTTAATCACAAAATCACTAGGTTCTTTACCAACATCAAAGCTTAACATCCCGGATGAGTGATGTCCGCTTAGGCTAGAGGCTGAAACAGGCTTAAATACCTTTCCATTATATTCTAACACACTTATTTCTTTTAAATTAAATTGGTCAAGATCGACAGAGTGTGTATCGGCAGCTATCTCAACTTCAATAAGCCCATCAGCAATGCTTCTTGGAGTCAGCACTATAGAAACATCTCCTGAATCAGTGTTGCCTGAAGAGACAGAACTGAGTATATTTGCAGAATCTGAAATTGCACCAGAACCTGTATTTGTATTTAACAAAAAAACAGCTCCAAAGACAATTATTCCAACACTTAAAATTATAATATAAGCTAAATAATCATTTTTCATTTATTCCTCCTTTTTTGAATCTTGTCTTTAATAAACAATGAGACTGCTAGCAAACTTAACAAGCCGCCAATAACCCAGAATAAAACTAAAAAAGGCTGTAAAGCTTCGAAAGGTACTCCTGCAATAACAAGACCTGAATTAAATATTACTATCCTGTGTGAAATGCATTTCTTTTTAAAATATAAGCCTAATGTCATCAATAAAAGCACAAATGCAGCAATCCAAAGCGGCAGAGCTATTTTTGTAAGGAATAAAAGAGGCATGCCCACAACAGTAATTCCTATTGCGCCTAAAATGGCTATTATAGTTAGACATATATTATGGCATACCTGCCATGATCCAAGTATGCTTGTTCCTCCGGATAGGCTTCCAGTTGCTCCGATTAGTCTTTCTTTCAGATTTTTAGCCATTTTTAATTATATTATCCGCAGCAGTTTCCTTTTTTCTTAGACGCTTTAGCAGCTTTTTCTGCTTCTTGTTTGTATTTCTCTGCATGCTTGGCACAGCAGAAGAGATTTGATTTGGTGCTAGCATGTCCTGGAGTTGCTGCATCTTTCAGGATTTCATCTCCTTTTTCAATCTTCATTTTGCAGTGTTTGCATTTTTTAGAAAATATTTCAAACATCTTTACTCCCTGCAGCAATCTAATATTTTACTTATTGCCGCTGAAAACTTGCCCATTATGTTCATAGTATTTTTTGTTTCTGGATTCTGCATGAGCTCTTTTACACCAACTAATTTCATGTTTATAGCAAAGAACAATGAGTAAAGATCAAAAGCATATTTGAATAGCCTGTTTGCCTCTTCCTTATTATTTTTTGCAAGCTCTTTGGTCCCTACCTCTATCAGGCGCATACTTGCAGCCAGAAGATGCTTGCTGATGCACCATTCTTCTCCATCAGGATCTTTTACTATTCGTTTAAGCAGAATCTTTCTAAGCTCTCTGGTAGAGTTAAGCATGTCAAGATATTTTTGATTGTTTGTCTTCATAGCAGAAAAATAGAAATGTTCCTCTAGGCTGATTAAATTCATTAGCGCTATGCTTAGATCTTCATCTATTGATAAATCTACATCCAAGTCTTTTGAATCTTGTATTTTTTTAATCCAGGCTTTTATGTCTGTCTCTTTTTTCATCATATCCCTGCTATGTATAATCCTGCACTAATCAGAATAAGGCCTGCTAAGGTAAGCACAACTCCCTGGTATGGGAATAGCACTTTTCCATTTTTCTTTTTTATTATGTTGTGTAGCTGAAATGTGAATATGCCTCCAAATGCGCCAAGTATAGATCCAAATGTAATTTTATCTATCCAGTATAAATTGCCGAATATTGTGATTATTATGCTCTCATCTGCTATTGATGATAAAGGTATTACTGTCAGCAAAAATGACGCAAAAACAATTAGTGGCAGCTGGAACTTTATATACTGCTTCTTTATCTTTCTGCCAAGCCACAGCCCTGTTGATATTGCAAACGCGCCAATAAACACGCCGATAATACTGACATTGACTCCATAATAATTTGCTGAGACTGCTGCTGCACCAACTGCCGCAGTGCATAAAGGGCAATGGGCTAATACAGACCTGGCAAGTATCGTTAAAAAAATAAAAGGTGCCAAAATAAATATCAATTGTTTTTTCATCATGTTTCTCTGCCTATATGCTTACGAACACTCCTTGCGGCTGCCCATCTTTTACTGCCATTATCTCAAAAGATCCTGTTTTCTTTCCTGTCATTCCTGGTGCGCCCATTGGCATTCCTGGTAATGCTATCCCATCTATATCTGGTTGTTCTGAAACTAACTTCTGTATTGCTTTTATCGGCACATGCCCTTCTACAAAGTAGTTCTGGATTGCTACTGTATGGCAGCTTTCCATATCTCTTGCAATTTGATATTTGGATTTTACAGGTGTCATATCCTTAAGATTTACAACTTCAACATCAAATCCCTGTGATTTTAGTTCAGATACATAATTCGAGCAGCAACCGCAGGCTTGCGTCTTGAATACTGTTGCTTTAATAGCATCTGAGCTCTTTATCGCACTGCCTGTAGGGCTGTCTGCTCCAAAATCTGCCTTAACATAGAATATCAAGGCTGCTATGAATACAAATAGTAAAATAAATAAAAAGGATTTATTCATATTTAACAGCCTCCTACCATTGTTGGTGCAGCTGATGCAGTACTTTTAACAGCAGCTTGAACTCCTGAAGATTTAACATTTGCAGATGTGCTTAAAACTCCTGACTCTCTCAGCTCGCTTTTAATAGAACTTATCTGAGAAGATTGCACTACTGAAAATATAATTAATAGCCCCACTAAAAGAATAAGAAAATAATGTGGGGAAATTAAAAAGTATTTCTCTGTTTCATTTTTAGCTTCTTTTTCCATATTCAGCATCCTCCCACCATTCCGCCAGAACTTCCAGTTGATGCACTGATGCTTCCAGCCCTTGCAGGAATTGTTCCATGCATTTCATAGTTCATTATCTCATTGGCTGTCCAGCCGCTCATATCTAGCGCTCCGTTACCCGCGCCTGCAATTGCTGCACCAGTAGCCGATATTTTGTTTTTTAAGCCATTCACCTGGAATGTCTGGACAATAGATACGACGAGCAAAATGCCGACAATTACCATAACTGCTGTTAGTTTCATATTCATTTTAACATCCTCCTACCATGCTTCCACCAGATGATTGTCCTTGCTCAATTCCCCTGTACTTATTGCTTGCTAAATTAATATAATTTAATTCAATCCCCTGACTTTCTAATACGGCTGCTTTTGTTTCATGTATCCCTGGAAAAAACAAAACTTTCCATTTTCCAACTTCTTCAAGAAGTTCTGCATCGCTGTATTCCTCTCCATGATTAGTTATAAGGTATTTTGCTAGTCCTCTCATGGCATAGCTATGTGCGCATCCGCATGCAGGCTCTCCATTCTCGAATATTATCGCTCTTGCTCCGCAGCAGTATTCACAGGATATTCCATTCTCCATCTTATAGAGAACATTAACATATCTTTCTTTATCCTGCCCTGACAATGTTATGCTTGTATCAAGATTTCCCAACTTTCTTATTGCAGCATCAGTTTTATAAGAATCTGAAGCAGAAACATCATCAAAGCTTATGCCTAATTCAGGACCATAAATGCCGGGAATTCCTGTCGGTATTATGTCAGTAGCAGCATTTCCAGTTACAATGCTGGTTCCAGCTGTATTGCCTATTACTGCATCTTCTATTTTAATCTGCGCCAACTGATAAGAATTAAAGACCAGCACTAGTGCTGCTATAATCAATAATCCTAAGCTTATCTTATGTAGAGTATCATCTTTTATCGATTTCATAAAGATTAAGCTTTAGAAACAGCTTATCAATATAACTGTGAAACTAGTTTCAATTGCTAAAGACGTCTTAAATTCGGCAGGTGCTGTTCGTAGAAGAATGCAAGCTCCTTATTTATTTTCCTCAGCTCATTCTCTATCTTCTTTCTTATTTGATTTGAATTAATTTCTTTCTTCCCTTCCGCAAATCCTTCAATCTTCTTGGTTACTTTATTAGCTATTTTTTCGCAGTTTTTCTCATTGTAAAAAGCGCTGGTGCATGCAGCATACACTGATGCATAAACCTTCCTTTCATCAAACCTTTCTCTATGCCCCTTCCTTTTAACTATAATCATCTTTTTTCACCTCTATATAATAGCCCAGATCATATATCCGCCTAATGCCAGCAAAAACAGTCCTATAAACAGTCTCATCAATCCGCGGTTTTCTTTTCTCCATTTTTCAAGTCTCTTTGACTTATTGCCGAAATAAACTATTGCTATAATAATAATCAAAGGCAGTATAAACACAAGGTTGTAAAGCAATAATAGAGGTATGGCTGTTGCATAATTTCCTTGTGAAAGCATTCCTAAAACTGCAAGGTAAGGTGCTCCTGTGCATGGCAGTTCAAAAAATACAACAACAATGCCGAGTAAAGCTGCTATTAGCAGACTAAACACAGGATGCTTCAGTTCCAGATTTTTCATTGTATTGGTATATTTTTTTATTCTTTCTGCACCGCCTGGAATCATCTGCAGTGAAAACCATCTTCCATACCAAAAATAATCTTTTATTTCAAATACTCCTGCACCTATAGCGACTACTGCAGCAAACAGGTAGAAGTCTTTTGCCAGCCCTGCTGTATAAGCAAGTGTAAAAATTCCAACACCTATAAGAAAATAGGTTAAGTATACAGCAGTTATATATATAAGCCCTGCTAAAAGCATCTTGGCTTTGCTTTTGAAGACATATGTCATATAAGCCAGCAAAAATATCAGAACACCAAAAACACAGGGATTTATACTGTCAACTAAGGCTGCTGCAATTACTATCCCTAATGTAACACCTTCCGCCATTCTTTATTCACAATCATCAGGCATTGGAGTCTCAGTTCCTAAATGCTTGTTAGGCTCATAAAACTTGTCTACCTCTTTCCTTATTGTGCATATGTCTATTCCTTTTTCATGCATTTCTTTTGTCTTCTTTGCTATATCAAAGCATACACTGCATGTTATTCCGTGCTTATCAAAACTGCCGTCGTCTCTCCAGAAACAGTGTCTCGTATGCTTATGCCCTTCATATTTACAGCCGCAATAACAGGGCATTTTCTTAAGCAGGGCAGCACCCTCAGGAGTTTTTGCCCATTCGTACATCTCCCTCATCTCCCCTGTGATATATGACGGTATTTCATTGCTTGCGTTTTCTGATGCTATAAAAAAATATGCTATAACTCCTATAAATAAAACCACTACAATAATGCTTATAACTTTCTCTTTTTTCATTTCTCGTCGTAAGGAAACTCCTACAGACTTTAGTCTGTAGAGGAATTACGACCTCCTTCTTCTATTTTTGTTAACATTTTTCAATTTTTAAATGTTAAAAATGGGTGCGCAACGAACTCGGCGCACG
>Ga0209542_10003826_pt1 | contig 31730 bp, 25 predicted proteins | sample RifCSPhighO2_01_FD_184028 | JGI IMG/M metagenome (GOLD analysis project Ga0209542, IMG submission 184028) | Soil microbial communities from Rifle, Colorado - Rifle CSP2_plank highO2_0.1 (SPAdes) (version 2) | ecosystem: Environmental > Terrestrial > Deep subsurface > Rock core/Sediment ... | reverse complement strand
AAATTTAGCTTCAAAATATATCTTGACAGCCAAAGGTAAACGGCGTATGAAGATATGTATAAACGCCTCAGCTAGTACGAAAGCCCTCCGAGGTTTTTAGATATTGATTCAAGTCTTCAATAATGCTTTGCAGGATTTTTTATTATGAAAAACTTGACTAATTGATGTATAATAGGTTTATGAGCGTCAAACAATTACTTAAACTACAAAATAAATGGGTTGCTTTCAGTAAGGATAGGACAGAAGTTGTTGATAAAGCAAGTTCACTTGGTAAGCTGTTAAAAAAAATTAAACACCAAGAGGATTTAGTAGTTTCGTTCATTCATCCCGCTGATAGGTATCTTTCTCCCTAAATGAGAGATGTAACCTTTTATTACATACCTGACATATATACAGACATCTCTACAGGTAAAACAGTTGAGATACTCAGACCCAAGATACCAGTAAGATTATCTGCCAATTTTAATACTTCTAAGGTATTGATAGACTGTCTTTTTGACACTGGGTCAGATAGAAATTTATTTCCTGCAGATTGGGGAAGAAGCCTTGGTCTTAAAATAGAGAAGGGTAAAAAAGTAAAAATTGGAGGAATTGGTGGTAAAGAGTTAATAGCATATACTCATAAAGTTACTTTACACATTCAGGGTGCCAAGATAGTAACTGAAGCTGATTTCTCTAACGAACAAAATACTCCTTTATTGGGCAGAATTGGATTCATGGATAAGGTTGAGGAAATTATTATTAATGAGAAAAAAAGATATATTAAAATCTCATTTTGATTTCTCCGAGACTTAAAAAGGTAACCTTTTAATATAGGTGTAAAGTAGAATTTTAGCTTCAAAGCTTGGGGACGTCTTAAGAATTCCCGCCTTTTTAAGACAGAAGAATTAATTCCCTTTAATCTTGGATCGATAAATCAATCTTTCTGAGGACCGTCCCCATTAACCGCCCCTGCCATCTTTAATCTTCATTACTGTTGTGGTATGATTGGTGCAAATGACTGCCTGAGAGGAGGTGAAAATTATAAAAGGAAATTCAATTTGGTTAGTGGTTGTCGTTGCGCTTTTAGTTGGTGTATTTATTGGTTTTGTCATCGAAAGACAGCGAGCAATAGATAATATGGAAGCTGCAAAACTTTCGTTTCAAAATCAAATCGATGGGGTAAGAATGGCAAACGAAAAGCTGATGATGGAAAATAAACAATTGCAAGTTAGTCTGACTCCTACTCCAACAGGAGAAGCGAAGAAAGTTACACCGACTCCATCAGCAAAGCAAAAATAAAACAAGATTGTAGGTTTTGCTTAATAAGAAGCATAAGCCTTTCATGGTGCAGTTTGAATTTTTCTTGATACAAACTTCGATTGCCTTAATTGCTAAAGAGAGAAAAAAATAAATTTGAGCAATTGAAAGAGCCAAACTGGAAATAGCACATGGAGAATCCCCGTAAATCTTTAATTTTCAAGCAACTTTTCTATTCGCAACAACTGGTTATATTTTGCAATTCTTTCCCCTCGATTAAGACCGCCAAACTTACACTGGTTAGCTCCGGTACCTACGGCAAAATCAGCAATAAAATCATCATTTGTCTCTCCTGCGCGATGAGCAACAACAGTTTGAAGACCCGCTTGCCTTGAAAAATTAACTGCCTCGATCGTCTCACTTACTGTTCCTATTTGATTTAATTTTATAATAACACTGTTGATTGCTTTTATATCAATTGCTTTTTTAATACGACTGACGTTAGTTGTTGTTAAATCATCTCCAACAATCTGGTGATCTTCTCCAATCTCAGACATTATCGATATCCACTCGCTCCATTCATCTTCAGCAAATGGGTCTTCAAGAGAATAAATCGGGTAGTTTTTTGTCCATTCTATAACTTTTTCCTTCCATTCCTGCGATGTATATTTTTTTTCATTCTCACTTTTTAGCAAATACATGCCATCCTGATAAAACTCTGATGCGGCAAAATCAATCGCCAGAACAAAATCCTCTCCTATCTTATAACCTGCTTTTTCAATAGCTTTTATAATCAGCTCAAAGGCTTCTTCGTTGGATTTAAGCTCTCTGGGACAAAATCCGCCCTCAAAACCTACTCCTGTCGAATAATTCTTTTCAATAAGAAGTTTTTCAAGTGTTTGAAAAATCTCATGTACTCCATAGAGGATTTCGTCAAATTTAAAAGTAGATTTTTTACTTGGTGAAATCATAAATTCTTGAATATCACTAGCCCAGTTTCCGTGCATTCCGCCTTCCATAAGAAGAATCATCGGTCGAGGAATTGAAAAACTGCTGTTTGAGGAAAGTTTTCCTATGTATTCAAAAAGTCTTTGTTTTGTTGTATATGATGCGGTTCTGCATACTGCCATTGATACTCCAAGAATTGCATTTGCGCCAAGTCTTTCTTTTTTCTTTGTTCCGTCTAATTCGATCAAGGCTTCGTCAATTTTTTTTTGATCTTCAGCCTCCATTCCGATAATTTTTTCTGCTATTTCCTGATTTACATTCCGAACAGCTTTTAAAACTCCCATTCCGTTATAATTTTTTGATTCTGAATCACGAAGCTCTACTGCTTCATGCGTGCCGGTTGATGCGCCCGATGGAACTGCGGCTCGGCCGATTATGTCACTTTCCAAAACTGCGTCAACTTCTATTGTGGGGATGCCTCGGCAGTCAAGAATCTGTCGAGCAAAGATCTTGGCAATCTTCATAAAAAGTCACTAAACAGTATTTATTGCTTTACCATCTGTAAAACTTTGAATATTTTCAATTGTAACCTGTATAATTCTCTCCAAGGCTTCCTGACTGTTAAAGGCATTATGCGGAGTAACAATTACCTTCGGATGTCTGATTAATATATGATCATAAAGAAGAGTTTTAAGATTTATATTTTGCTGGGAAACCTTTGTCAAAATTGATACCTCTTCGGAAAGCTCGTCTTCTTCTTCGAGAACATCAAGTCCTACGCCTTCAAGAATTCCTTGATCAAGTCCGAGAAGCAATGCTTCGGCTTCGATTAAACCACCCCGCGCAGTGTTTATAAGATAAGATCCTTTTTTAAATTTTAAAATATTATCTTTATTTATGATATGCGTTGTCTCGGCAGTTAAAGGCAGGTGAAGCGTGACTACATCGGACTTACCTAAAAGAGAATCTAAGTCTCTATACTCAAAATTCAGTTTTTGTGCTAGCTCCTCATCGGGATGGCGCGCGTATGATATTACTTTCATGCCAAAACCTTGAGCAATTCTTAGAACATGCTGCCCTATTTTTCCTAAACCTATAATGCCCAGTGTTTTCCCATAAAGATCTACTCCTTTAAGCTGAGAGTGGTCAAAGTTAAGTTTTTGAATTTGCTCTGTTGCCTGAGGAATTTTTCTCGTTAAATTTAAGAGTAAAGCAAATGTGTGCTCTGCAACGGTACTGCTTCCGTATTCAGGAACATTTGAGACAACTATGTTTTTGGTTTTGCAGTAATTTACATCTATATGGTCAAAGCCGGTTGATCGCGTTACAATTAACTTAAGGTTTGGAAGCTTATCTATAACGTCTTTATTTATATAAGATGAGATAAAACAAGAAATAATTTCTGCATCACCGTATGATGAGACATTATCGGCGGTTAATTTTTCTTCTGTAAAGATTGCATCACGCAAGCTCTTTTTAAGAAGTTCTTTTTCCCATTGCGCAATTTCAAATATTACTGCTTTCATGTCTATAATCTAAAGCACTATTTTATTCTAGCACAAAAAGCACAGACATCACTATACAAAAAATATTAATTGATGTACGATAATTATATGGATAAAAAATTGGTTGTTTGGTTTAAGGATGTTGATAAAAAGGATGTAGGCTTGGTGGGCGGAAAAGGAGCAAATTTAGGAGAAATGACCAAAGCGCAGTTTCCGGTTCCTCAAGGATTTATAGTTACCTCGCAAGCATACTATCAATTTATTAATGAAAATAATCTCAGTCAAAAAATAAAAGATATTCTTGAAAAGGTAAATTACAATAACTCAAGCGACTTAAATAAAGTATCCGAAGAAGTTAAAAAATTAATAATTGCGGGCAGGTTTTCAGATCAATTAGTAAATAGTGTTGCCCTATCGTATAAAAAATTGATTAAAGATTACAACGGAAAGCTTGTAGCCGTCAGATCATCTGCAACCGCCGAAGATCTGCCTAATGCTTCGTTTGCCGGCCAGCAGGAGACATTTCTTAACGTAGAGGGCGAGGAAAATCTGCTTTTAAAGCTAAAAGAAGCATGGGCTTCTTTGTTTGACGCGCGCGCAATTTTCTACAGAAAAGAAAACAATTTTGATCATTTCAAGGTTGGAATTGCCATACCGGTTCAAAAAATGATTGAATCGGAAACATCAGGAATTATGTTTACCCTTGATCCAGTTACAAACGACAGATCCAAAATTGTTATTGAGGCGATTTTTGGACTCGGGGAATTAATTGTGCAAGGTGCGGTAACTCCTGACCATTACGAAGTCGCAAAAGAAACAATGGTTATTATAAATAAAAAAATTTCACTTCAAACCACCAAGCTTATTAAGGAAGGCAGCTTGAATAAAGAAGTTAAGGTTGAGCTGGAAAAAGGAAAGCTTCAAAAAATAAAAGATGAGGAGATTATAGAACTTGCAAAATTGGGAAAAAGACTGGAAGATCATTATAAATTTCCCCAAGATAGCGAGTGGGCAATAGAAAAAGAAAGAGTCTTTCTTGTACAGACCAGACCTGTTACTACCACAAAGACTGGCAAAGCCTATGACGTACAACCATCAATAAAGCTTAAGATTATCTTAAAGGGTGATCCCGCAAGCCCCGGTATTGCATCAGGTCCTGTAAAGATATTGATGAGCGCAAAAGAAATTGACAAGATTGTTCAAGGGGATATACTTGTTGCTCCTCAAACTAATCCGGACTTTGTACCCGCTATGAAAAGAGCTGTAGCTATTATTACAGATAAGGGAGGCAGAACTTCCCACGCTGCTATCGTTTCAAGAGAGATCGGCATCCCGGCTGTAGTAGGAACAGGAGAAGCAACGAAAAAACTTGCTGAAGGGATGGAGGTAACGGTCAATGGAACAACAGGTGAAATATACGAAGGGCATTATGAAAAAAAGGAAAATACTAAAAAAATAGATCAAAATATACAGACAAAAACAAAAGTATATGTAAACTTAGGAGAGCCGGAATTTGCAGATAAAACTGCAAAACGTCATGTGGATGGAGTAGGTCTTCTTCGTGCAGAATTTATGATGGCAGGAATTGGCAGACACCCCAAAAAATTTATTGCCCAAGGACAGAAAGATGTATTTATAGAAAAACTTGCCGATGGGCTTGAAAAGTTTTGTAAGGCATTTAATCCCCGTCCGGTTGTGTACAGAGCATCGGATTTTAAAACAAATGAGTATAGAAATCTTGAAGGCGGCGGAGAATTTGAACCCGAAGAATCAAACCCCATGCTTGGTTATAGGGGTGCTTTTAGATATATAAATGACCCGGAAATATTTAAACTAGAGCTTGAAGCAATAAAAAAAGTCCGTAATGAAAAACAACTTAAAAATTTATGGCTTATGATCCCTTTTGTTAGAACCGTTGATGAATTGGTCAGGGTTAAAGAGATTCTGGAATCGTCAGGTCTTAAAAGATCATCTGATTTTAAGCTCTGGATGATGGTTGAAATTCCTTCAAATGTAGTTCTTCTTGAAGATTTTATAAAAGTCGGCATTGACGGCGTATCTGTCGGATCAAATGATCTTACCATGCTTATTCTTGGAACCGATAGAGACAATAATCTGGTTGCTAAAGAATTTAATGAGGAGGATCAGGCAATTCTTTGGGCGCTTGAAAGAGTTGTCAAAACGGCAAAAAAATATAAAATTACGTCATCTCTTTGCGGGCAGGCCGCTTCAACTTATCCAGACCTTCTTAAAAAACTTATTGACTGGGGAATTACGAGTGTTTCGGTTTCCCCCGATGCGATAGATAAAACCCGAGAGCTTATCTCAGATTACGAGAAGAAAGTTAAAGGGAATTTTTTCGGCAGTTTATTCTCTTCAAGTTGAAATTTTATCTCCAAAGTTGAATGATGACTTATAGATCCCCGTATTTCTAAGCAATAAAAATTGTCCTCAGCTTACCTGTGGTATAATTCTTGAATGAATCAATACGATTTACTGGCATCTCTTTACGAAAAACTGATGGGCGACTTAGGTGATTTACCGAATAAATATTTGCTTAACCCCATTCTTCTAAAGCATCTACCGCAGGACAAAAACCTCTATGTTCTTGACGCAGGTTGCGGAAGTGGACGCTGGACAAAAGTGTTAGCTGGGAGATATGACAAAGTTATTGGAGTTGATAATTCAAAAGAGCTGTTGAAAATTGCAAAAAATGATAGATCGGCCGAAAATATTTCCTATAGTTTTTCAGATTTAGAAAATCCATTGCCTTTTGAGGACAACATATTCGATCTTATTTTTTCCAATATGGTTGTTCACTATTTATCTAATATGACTAAGATAGCGAATGAGTTTTATAGAATATTAAAATCCAATGGGACTCTTCTTTTTTCTACACACCATCCAAAATTCGATCTGGCAAGATACAAATTTTTGAAAAAAGTAAACAAACGTACTAAATTCGTAAATAAAGATTCATTAAAAGGTAAAGCAGCAGTAACAAGATATTACGAGCCAATCGATCTTTTTATAAAACACTTTATCGACGCGGGATTTATTCTAATATCACAAGAAGATAGAATAATAACACCGGAATTTGAAAAAATTTACCCAAGATATAGAGATTATGTTGGTCTTCCTCGTTTTACAGTATTTAAATTTCAGAAGAAATAGACCGCTTTTACCTTAACTTTTTAATTATTTCTTATTAAATTATTTCTGAAGAATTAGAAAGGTAAGCTATTCAACTGGGTTGTTTAGTGTGAATTTAGCTTTGGAAGGGGAGATGCTTGGGACATTCCTTCACTCCTAAGACAGAGGAATTTTACGAGGAAGACTTCAATAAATCCCATAAGTTAGACAAAATGATATAATAAAAAATATGGCACTTACACCTTCAACAATGCTTGCGTTGGGAACCTTAGCTCCAAATTTCATACTTCCGGATGTGGTTTCCGGCAATATGGTTTCCTTAGAAGACTTTAAAAACAAAGAAGCTCTTCTCGTAATGTTTATCTGCAGGCACTGCCCGTATGTTCAACACATAAAAGAAGAAATTGCAAAAATAGGGCAAGATTATAAAGAAAAAAATATAGCAATTATTGCAATAAGCGCAAATGATATTAATTCGTATCCGCAGGATTCACCCGAGAACTTAAAAGAAATGGCAGAAGAGTTAAATTTTAGTTTTCCATATCTTTATGATAAATCACAAGAAATTGCAAAAGCATATACTGCAGCCTGCACTCCAGATTTTTTTCTTTTTGATAAGAATAGAAAATTAGTTTATAGAGGACAACTTGATAACTCAAGGCCCGGAAATAATTTACCGGTAACAGGTAAAGATCTAAGAGAAGCCATGGATGCAGTTTTGGAAGACAAACCGATTAATCCTGATCAAAAACCAAGCATGGGTTGCAATATCAAATGGAGACCGGGCAACGAGTCATCCTATTATCAAACTCACTAAATCATTTTAAAAATATTATCTATTCTTGAAGTCAACTTCGTTTTAAGTTAGAATTAAATTTATGTTCAAACCCGTTTCTCCAAAGGTAGATTTCCCAAAACTTGAAGAAGAAACTTTGACTTATTGGAAGAGAAATAAAATTTTTGAAAAATCTATAGAATCAAGGCCAAAAGATAAAACCCGGACTCTTTTGGACGGACCGCCCTTTATAACCGGCCTTCCTCATTACGGGAATATTCTTTCAAGTCTTCCCAAGGATGTTTTCCCAAGATATTGGACTATGAAGGGATATCGTGTAAGACGTGTTTGGGGATGGGACTGTCATGGACTTCCCGCGGAAAATAAAGTTGAGGAAAAGCTTTCGATAAAAAGAAAGAGAGATATAGAAGAAATAATAGGGGTCAAAAAATTTATAGACGAGTGCAAACTTTACGTCTCAGAAGTTTCCTCAGAATGGGCGTGGTACATAGATCACATCGGTCGTTGGGTAGATTTTAATAATGCCTATAGAACAATGGATTTGCCATATATGGAGTCTGTTATGTGGGTGTTTAAGCAAATGTACGATAAGGGGTACATTTACAAAGGACTTCGTGTTTCTTTGTATTGTCCCCACTGCTCAACGCCAATCTCTAATTTTGAAGTTGCAATGGATGCGGAAAATCACAAAGAAATGTCCGATTTGGCAACTGTCTACAAATATCAACTCCGCAGAGAACAAAAGACATATCTACTTGCATGGTCTACAACTCCATGGAATAAATTGGTAACGCCCGCCCTTGCCGTTAATCCCAAATTAACCTATGTGAAAGCAAAGCAAGTCGATGAATATTATATTCTTGCAAAAACAACACTCAAAATACTAAGCGATAAGCCTTATAAAATAGTTGATGAGCTTAAAGGGAAAGAGCTGGTGGGAAAAATTTTTGTTCCGCATTATGATTTCTACGCAATTGATAAAGACAGGCGGGCATTCGAAACAGTAAAAGGAGATTTTGTGACGGCAGAAGAAGGAACCGGGATAGTAACAATCGCAGCGTACGGAGAAGAGGATTTAAAGGTAATGCAAGAAGAAAATATTCAAATTGTTACCCATTTGGATGATGAGGGTAATATAAAAAAAGACGTTCCTAAATTTGGCGGAATGCATTATCTTGCCGCAGATAAAGCTGTAAATGAGGATTTAAAGGAAAGAGGATTGGTTTATTCGGAAACAGAATATTCACACGTTGTCCCGCTCTGCTGGAGGTGTCATACGAGGCTTTATTATGCGCCGCAGAACGCGTGGTATGTTAATGTACAGATTCTAAAAGAAAGAATGAAAGGGACAAATGAAAAGGTTAACTGGTTTCCAAAACATTTTAAATATGGCCGCTTTCTAAAAAGTCTTGAAGCGGCTCCCGACTGGAATATCTCAAGAAGCAGATACTGGGGAAGCCCCGTTCCCGTTTGGGAGTGTAGCTGTGGAGAAAGATTCGTGCCGGGTTCCATAAAAGAGCTTGAGGAAGCATCAGGCCAAAAAATTAAAGATTTACATAAGCCGGAAATTGATGATGTAACCGTAAAATGTAAGAAATGCGGAAAAAAAGCAAAAAGAGTTCCTGAAGTTTTGGACAGCTGGATAGAGGCGGGGAGCGCTTCTTTTGCCGAAAGACATTTTCCCTTTGAAAAAATTGAACTTTCGGATTTTTATCCCCCTGATTTTATTGCCGAATACACAGGCCAGATACGTGCATGGTTTTATGTGCTTCACGTAATTGGAGCAGCTCTTTATGATTCTCCCGGATTTAAAAATGTCTTAGTAGAAGGGGTAATTCTGGGTGAGGACGGACGGAAAATGAGTAAAAACTACGGTAATTATCCGGATCCCAAGGAGATGATTCAAAAGTATGGAGGAGATGCTCTGCGTTTATATCTTCTTGGAAGTCCGGTGATGAAAGGGGAAGATATTTTGATTTCAGAAAAACAATACAGAGATCAGGTAAGAGGAATGATGTTAATTTTGTGGAATGTTTACAACTTTTTTATAATGTATGCAAATATAGACGGGTTCAGAGCTCAGCCCTTCGGCGTGGCTCAGGACAGGAGTTCAAGGTTCAAGGTTTCAGAAAATGTTTTGGATCGGTGGATCTTGTCTTTGATCAATCGATTAATTAGATATGTGACTAAAGATCTAGAGAATTACGATACGGTTTCAGCAATCGAGAAGATTAATAGATTTGTCGATAACCTATCAACATGGTATATTCGGCGAAGCCGTGACAGGGTCGGGCCCTCTGCAGAAGATGCCGAGAATAAAGAAGCATTTTATAGGACATGCTATGAAACTTTCGTAATCCTTTCAAAAGTTTTAGCACCGTTTACTCCGTTTCTTGCTGAGGAAATTTATCGGAATTTGACCGGAGAAGAATCGGTTCATCTCACAGATTTTCCAATCTTTAAGAAAGAATACATAGACGAAGAACTTGAAAAAGAGATGGAATTTGTGCGCAAAGTTTGCGAGTTGGGACATTCAAAAAGAAAGGAAAAGAAGATAAAAGTTAGAGAACCGCTTAAAAAATTTTCAATTTTCAATTTTAAATTCTCAATTAAGGATAAGAATTTAATTAATTTGATAAAAGATGAGTTAAATGTCAAAGAGGTTGAGTTTATTAAGGGAAAAGGGGAATTATTGGTCGAGTTTGATACTAGAATAACTCCGGAACTTAAAAAGGAAGGAGAGGCAAGGGAGATAGTAAGAATGATACAGGAAGAAAGAAAAAATCAGGGTACTCGTCTCAACGAAAAAGTTACAGTTATATTGCCCTCTTGGCCTGAGAAATTTGAAGAATATATTAAAGAGAGAGCTTTAGTTATCAGCCTTAAAAAGGGAGAAAAATTTGAAGTTCTCGTTAAATGAATAGACAATTTTTAAGAATTGATATATGGCTGTTTGTTTCGGCACTTTCTCTTTTAATTATAGGACTTGCCGGAATTTTTTCTCTAAGCCCCGATTTATTTAAGGCTCAGTTACTATTTTCCGTTTTGGCTATTTTGGTATTTCTATTTTTTTCCCAAATTAATTACCATTCTCTTAGGAATTATAGTTTTATAATTTATATTTTTTCTCTTATAATTCTGTTTCTGCTTCTTCTAATAGGAATTGAAACCAGAGGGTCTGTCAGGTGGTTTGAATTTTTAGGTTTTAGAATTCAATTTTCAGAACTTCTTAAGCCCTTTCTTTCCCTAGCCTTAGCGTCTTTTTTGGCGAGTAAAAATAATTATTCGTTAAAATTATTTTTTTTAGTTTTAGTCTTATTTTTACCCATTTGTTTTTTAATTTTTCTTCAGCCGGATTTGGGAAACGCAATTATTTATTTTCTAGCAACTATTTTTATTATGTTTACTTTTGGATTTCCCCTGCGCTATTTTTTAGCATCTTTATTGTTGATGGTTGCTTCTTTTCCAATTTTTTGGAAATTTTTAAGGGAGTACCAAAAACAAAGACTACTTACATTTTTCCATTTTAATGTTGACCCTTTAGGCACTTCTTACAATGCCATTCAATCAATTATTGCAGTTGGATCGGGAATGATTACAGGACGAGGGTTTGGACAGGGAACGCAATCGACGCTTAGATTTTTGCCGGAAAGACACACGGATTTTATTTTTGCGACCCTTTCTGAAGAACTGGGTTTTATAGGTTCGTTAGTGATATTGGCCGCTTTTGGTTTCCTTTTTTACCGCATCTATCTAATTTATAAAAATTCCGATTCTTCTTTTTCTAAAGTGTTTTCCCAAGCAGCGTTTTTTCTTCTATTAGTTCAATTTTTTATGAATATTGGAATGAACATTGGAATTATGCCAATTGTTGGAGTTTCTTTACCTTTTATGTCCTACGGAGGAAGTTCTCTTCTCTCAAGCTTTATTTTTCTTGGTTTTCTTTCCTCTATGAGCAAAGGTGTCGATTCAAAGGAAGTTCTGGAAATTAAATAAAAGGTTTGGTATAATCTTAAGCTATGGAGTATGCGGTAATTAAAACAGGGGGAAAACAGTATAAAGTGTCTGCGGGTTCTATTATAGAAATAGACCGGCTCAATAGTCAAAAGGATAAGGAGGTAATTTTGGAAAATGTTCTTTTATGGGTATCCGATGGAAAAGTAAAAATTGGAAATCCGTTCCTTTCCGGTATTAAAGTTAAGGCAAAAGTAATAGATCATATAAAAGGAGACAAGATAAGGGTTGCGAAGTTTAAGGCAAAAGCAAGATACAGAAGAGTGATGGGTTTTAGGCCGCATATAACTAGGCTTGAAATTAAAAGTATTGAAGATGGTAAAGTAATAACTAAAATAGATAAGAAGGTAATCAAGCCCTCTCTTTAAGAAATTACCACTTGACTTATGTGAAAACGGGCAATAAAATATCTTTAGTTTTCACACTAAGTTAATTTTAACTTTTAGTTTTTCATTTTAATTATATGGCACATACAAAAGCACAGGGAGGAGTTAAGGGGAATAGGGATTCAATTTCCAAGCGTTTGGGGGTTAAATTATACGCCGGCCAGAAAGTTGAGCCGGGTAATATTATTGTAAGACAAAAAGGAACAAAATTTTTTCCGGGAAACGGGGTTGAAATGGGGAAGGATTTTACCCTATTTGCAGTTGATAACGGAATCGTATCTTTTAAACAGTCGAGGGGCAAAAAGATCATAGAGATTATTAAACTAAATTAAATATATTATGGATGATCAGACGCAAGAGAGAATTTTTGAACTTGATATAAACTTGCTTCAGGCGAATCCTCTTCAGCCTCGCGGTGTAATTTCTCCCGAGTCTTTAAATGAGTTAATAGAATCAATAAGAGAGCAGGGAATTTTAGAACCCCTTGTTATCGCAAGAACTCCTGCCGGATACCAAATAATTGCAGGGGAGAGAAGATGGAGAGCCGCAAAAATTTTAGGGCTTTCAAAAGTTCCAGTCGTAATTAAGGAAGCAACGCCTCAGGGAATGCTTGAGATGTCTATTGTTGAGAATGTACAAAGAGAAGACCTAAATCCTATAGAAAGAGCCCTCGCATATAAAAGATTAATAGATGAATTTAGTTTGGGAACAAACGAAGTTGCAAAAAGAGTGGGAAAAAGTGCGCCTGCTGTGTCAAACACAATAAGGCTTTTGACTCTTCCTGATGCGATAAAAGATGCTTTGGTTGCAGGCGTTATTACAGAAGGACACGTTAGGCCTCTTATCTCAGTTGGCGATCAGAGGTTAATGCTTGAGCTGTTTAAGAAAATCTTGCGGGAGAACAGCACGGTAAGGCAAACAGAAGATATGGCAAGAAGAGCAAAGTCAGAAGTAGAAAAAAGAGAGCCGCGTACAGCACACGACAGGCTTTGGGTGCCTGAGATGGATGAGATGGAAAAAGAGCTTGAAAAAAAGCACGGATTTGCCAAGGTAACAATGTACCAGTCAAGAAGCCTTTCCCGTATCGTTATTGTAATAAGAGGCGATATTGATGAAACAACACCAAAGGTAAAAGAAATTTACGAGACCCTAATGCGCGTTGAACCTAAGGACTCTTAACAAGTCCCATTTTATCTAAAGGCCAATAGACAAAAAAAGATTTACCGATAATAGATTTTATTGGAACAAATCCCCATTCTCTTGAGTCAGAACTGTAACTTCGGTTGTCGCCCATAACAAAATAACTTTTTTCAGGGACAATTACTTCCTGCCCTTCTTTTAAGAATGACCCTCCGTAAGTTTTGACATCGGACTTTAGATATTTACTTTCATCAAGCATCTCTCCGTTTAAAAAAAAGGAGCCGTCTTTTATATAAATCTTATCATTTGGTACAGCAATAACCCTTTTTATAAAATCTTTTTCAGGATCCTGAGGCGCTTTAAAGACTATAACCTCGCTTTTTTTAGGTTTTTCAAAATTTAGAACAATTATATTGGTGAGTATATATTCATTATCCGCAAAGTTTGGATACATAGAATCACCATTTACCTGAAACGGACGGAACAAAAATACGTAAATAACAAGAAAAACTGCTGCAGCCAAAAGAAGAGTTTCGACAATATCTATTAGGAAGTTATAAATCTTTTTAAGAATTTCCATTGCCTTAAATTGTCCCTGATTCAGCTTCTTTTGTCAATGATATTATTTTGTGATAACATATCGGTGTATGTTTGGATCCTTAGCTCAGCGGTAGAGCGCTGCATTCACATTGCAGATGTCGCAAGTTCGAATCTTGCAGGGTCCACACTCAAGGCAAGGGAGAGTTTCGTTCACATCCGAAAGGCCGATGGTTCGATCCCATCCAAATCCACAAGAATATATAGGCATAGTTGAAGATATTGAGGACTTAAACACAGCTACTTTGTGCTAAAAGAATTATTAAAGAACTAGATATAATACTATTTTTACCAAATAGGTACCCAAAATTCTTCTAACACTAAAATTTGTAGAAATAAAAGTAGAATAAAGACAGCGAACACGTTTTTATTAATTTTTATAACTCATGTAAGAAAATCTGCGATGAAGATTATTGGGACATACATTAAGGGTAACCATATTCTTACAACCTCTCCTCGACTAATACCAGAAACGATAAGAACGATAAAGACTATCCAAAAAGAAACTAAAATTTTTGATTCCAAATTTCCTAGCTGCAGATAATGTTTTGCCCACCGAAATGATACATAAAGAAACAACAGGGAGATTGGTATTCCCAAGAATAGAAAGAAATCATAAGGATTAAAGATAAGCCAAGGTAGATATTCACGGGGCGCTTGAAATTTAATAATTAGTAACGATGTGCTAATCATGTCAAATCCTAATAAATAAAGCGAAATTAGAAAACTAAAAAATCCTATAATGTAGGGAAAAACTACCTTTTTTATAATAAATGTTTTTCTTCTGTTAGAAGAAAATAATAAAATAATAATTGGAATAATTAGAGCTGGGATCGTAGATAGTGAAAAGAATAAGCTTAATGAACAAGTGAGTCCTGATAGAAATAACAATAGGAAGCTTTGCTTTTTAAGCCCAAGATAAAGAAATAAAGCGCTAAGGATTGGAAATATTGCATAAAAAGGGTCAAACAGCAGTGCAAAAAATGAAAGACTGGGGATTAAAGCATATAAAAAAAGTGCTTTTATAGCAACCTGTTTGTTAAAGAGATGCTTTGACAAAAAATATACAGGCAAGACAGACAATGCTGCGATAAAATGAAGGAAAAATGCAGAAAAAACAGCTGCAACTCGTTGCGCTTCTGTTAGCGGGTTCCAGAGCAATTTTGCTTCAGCAATGGGAGGTCTGATAAATTGAGACGCAATTTTTGTAACAGTTGGAGTCTTTTCAAAAAAATAAATAATTCCTTTAAGAATCAAAATGCTACCCGGAGGATGTCCTCTGCCATGCTGATCTAATTTTTCTAATGTTTCTTTGAAGTGATGCAGGTAATAACTGGTATCTTTAATAGTAACCGCAGAAGAGAAATAACCATTTATACCAGGATTGACCATCCGTCGAAATAATATTGTTGTTCCAAAACGACTAGAGTAAACAAGACTAATCTGAAAGAAGAATATTAGAAGGACCATTATTAGGAGGAATACTTTCTCTGAGTTTTTACTTATTTGTTTTTTACCCTCAATAAAGTAGTAAACGATAAAAAATAAACCGATTACAGCTAGTGGTGCCCAAAGTTTGTCGATTGTATTCACAAAATAATACGGCCATCGAGAAGGAAGGATCGAATCTTGAGGGCCCCTGAGGTACGGTGATAAATCAAATATGATAGCAAGAATTAGAGCAAGAGAGAATACAAAAATGCTATAAATAACCCTCATCGGTACATTTATTTTTTGTGTATACACGTGTTTATTATAAGATAAAATGATAAATCTAGAAAGTAGAAAATATATAGTCAGCGTTTTTTCCTATATGGTAAAATGTGATGAGTAAATTATGAAAATTCTGTTTTTTTCCCGTTTATTTTATCCTCATATCGGAGGAGTTGAGAAGCATATTCTAGAAATTTCAAAACTTCTTGTAGGAAAAGGGCATTCGGTGACTGTCTTAACAGAGAAGTTCGAAAAAGATCTTTTGGATGCCGATGAAATTGATGGAATTAAAATTCTAAGAATTGATGCTGGTAATGATAATTTTTTTAAAAAGTTTAGAATTTGGAAAAGTCTATTTAAATACAGGGAATTAATTAAAAAATCAGACATAGTCCACACACATGATGTTTTCTTTTGGTATCTCCCGTTTAGATTCTTATATCCATCAAAAAAAATATTTACAACATTCCACGGATATGAAGGAAACAAAATCCCCGGATTTAAAGCAAAATTTATGCATAAAATCGCAGAAAAACTCTCAAAAGGAAATATTTGCGTCGGAGATTTTTTGAAAAAATGGTACGGAACTAAACCAGACTATGTCACTTACGGTGCTGTGTCAGGAATTCAAAATTCAAAGGTCAAAAGTCAAAAGTATAATTCAAAATTCAAAATTCTATTTATCGGAAGGCTTGAGGAGGAGACGGGAATAATGGACTATTTAAGGGCATTAAAAGAACTCCAAAGAAAGGAGTATAAATTTGAAATTACTATACTTGGGGATGGTAGATTGAGAAGAAAAGCAGAGGATTTCTCAAAAGTTAACAAAATTAATGCTGAATTTAAGGGTTTTGTAGAAAATGCTGAGGACTATCTTCCTGAGGCAGATTTTATATTTACATCAAGATACTTAGGAATTCTAGAGGCTTTGTCTTATAAAAGACTTGTTTTTGCTCACTACAATAATCCAATAAAAGAAGATTATCTTAAGATGACTCCCTTTTCTAAATTTATTTCTATTAGCAAAGATTACAATGAGCTTTTTGATCAAGTAGAATATTATTTAAAATACTACCAAAAAAGAAATCAGGTGGTTGATCGGGGATCTAGTTGGGTTAAAAACCAGAGTTGGAGCAAGATAGTTACAATTTATTTAAAACTTTGGGATAAGGATTAACTCGATGTGACATGTCTATTTAATTTGTATATAATTTATCATTATGAATAAAAAAGCTGCAAATGAAGAAGTTACATGGGATAATTACTGGACAAAAAAAGAAACAAAAACTCAATCAGTTTATAGAAATATTGCAAGTTTTTATAGGAAATTTATTATTAAAAGAGCCTTAAACAGGATTATTGAGGAAGAGTTTGAAAGAGGTTCAAAGCTTCTTCATGCAGGCAGCGGAACGGGAGAAGTTGATAAGGACATAATTAAAAAATATGAGATAACTGCACTTGATATCTCAAAAGAAGCATTAAAGCTATATAAGCTTAATAATGGAAACAAGGTCAAGCTTATGCATGCAAGTATCTTTGACATACCCGTGAAATCCTCAACATTTACTGGAGTTTACAATTTAGGTGTTATGGAGCATTTTACAATAGAAGAAGATATAAGAATATTGAAAGAATTAAAAAGAATTTTGAGAAAAGACGGGAAAATTGTTCTTTTTTGGCCTCCGAAATTTGGAATTTCCGTAATTTTTTTAAATTCTCTTCATTTTATTTTAAATAATATCTTAAAAAGAAATATGCGTCTTCATCCGGATGAGATAACTCTTGTTCAGTCAAAAAAACAAGTAAATAAAATTTTAAAGAAAGCAGGATTTAAATTAAAAAAATTCTATTTTGGTTCATTAGATTTTTTTACCCACTGCATAATTGTCGCAGAGACTTCGTGAAGGTATTTCTTTATAATTTAAATATCTTATATTTTTTTAAAGTTAAGTGTAAGATAAATAAAAAAATCGACAACAAAGACAATAAGCTAATTACCTTACTTAATTTATAAATTAATAAATCTTCATAAATTACTTCAGCATAATATGTACCAGTTTTAATTTTAAAATTTATAACGCCTTTCTTATCTGGCCATAAATTAATTGTTTTTCTATTTGCTTTAATTTCCCATCCAGGGAAATAAAGAGTATTTTCTCTTATTGTTAATTCACTTTTTGCGCTTATTTTGTATATATGCTTTGTAGATGATCTTTGAACATTATCGATCTTTCCTTCTCCATTTAGAATCTCAAAGTGATTTTTCGGAATGTTAGAAAACCATGGATATTTAGGATCAATCCATTTTGGGAGTGCATAAAAATGCGTATCTGCCCATTTTGTTCCTAATGAAATATCTTGTCTAAGCGTGCTGTCATTTATAGTTGGGATTACTCTTCTTTGACCCCAATTAAGTATTGTTGTTCCAATTACAAAAAACACTAGTCCATATATATACCATTTTTTTTTGTAAGCCAAGCTTATATAGCCTGCAAATAGCGAAGTATAAAAAGCAGCTATTATTAACAAGCGTTGAGATCCGGCTTCATTTACTAAAGGTAAATGCCTCCATACAAAAATGGAATAAGGGGTAATAAAAAAAATTGTTACGAAAAATAAAATAACCCATAAAATTAAGCTGTTTTTATATTCTTTTTTTATTCTATTTTTTAATAGCAAAGAGATAATTATTAGCACTGTAAGGAGTTGAGCGTAGCCCAATAGAAAAGAAAGTTCTCCCTTGGGTCCTTGGAATAACAATCCAAATCTCCAAGGTGAATAAAGCAGATCAACTATGTTAGGAAAGTAGAATGCTTTGCTTGGATCTGATGGATTAGTAGTTGTGAATAAATATGGTCGATAAATAAGAGGAGCTGTCCATTGATACATTGATATAAGTAAAGAAATGGTGATTATTCCAAAAGAATATAGTATCCCTTTGAAAAAATTTTTGACTTTGATAATAATATAAAGAATAATAACCGGTATTAAAAAGATGGCAACAAATATATGGCTTAAGATTAGTAAGCCATGTGACAAACTCGAAAGTAAAAAGAATAAGACTTTTTTATCAACCAGTAATTTGTCAACAAAATAAAATATAAGAGGAACAAAGGTATATGCTAGGACTTCCCCAACTGTAATTTTGAAGTGTAGGGAGATTAAATGATAAGGCGTGAAAAGATAAAAAATCGATGTTGTAAAAGCAGATAAATCACTTTTGAAAAAATTTTTTGAAAAAAGATACATAAACAAACCAGATAGGACAAAATTAAAAGCTAAAAATAATTTTAAACTTGAAATAAATGAAAACCCTAATAAATGGAAAAAAGAAATAATGTAATAAGGTAGTGTATAATTGAACACAAATAGCGGATATCCGTATGTAGCGTTTAAATTCCCTGCCCAAGCGGGAATAATATTTCCTTCAGCTAAAAGTTGATAAAATTCCATACTTCTTCTCACGTGGATATTAAAGTCACCACTTTCATAAGTACCAATTCTGAAGATACTGATTATTGGCAAAATAGAAATAATTAGAAGGAGGATAAATAGATTTATCTTTCTTTTAGGATAAACATATCTATAGATAATTACCCCCGTTAAGACTAATAGAGAGGCAATTCCGTTAACAAAAACCATTCTGTATGGGTCTATCATAAAAAAATGTTATTTAATTTTATACAAATAGTATGACGCGCCTGAATATGGTACAGCAGAGAAATAGGACAAGAGGTCATATTTATTAGAGCTGCAGTTAGCTAATTTAAGTCTATCGCAAAACCAATTTATATTACCATCTTTTATAAATATTTTTGTAATACCCCTCTCTCTTAGCTGACCAAGGGACTTAGTATTTTTGTCAAAGATACTATTAATATCAATATAATTAAAATTTGCATAATAATACCCATAGATTCTATATGTTGCAACGAGGTCCTCCTTAGTTATAAATTTATTGAATTTATGGTCAAAATTATAATAGCTTGAATTATCCCTTGAAAGTATTCTTGTCAGGTATTTATTTTTATCTGCAATTCCGATTCCATAAGGTAAAATCAATAAGCTGCTTATTAAATAATACGTAAACATAAATAGTAGAGCTGTAGAAATAGAATATTTAATAAGGTTATTTTTATAAATGATTTTATATAGTGGTAAGGCGAAAATTATGATTGCGATAGAATATAGTCCAAGTAAATATCTACCGTATGGGTAATTAATTATTGTATATAAGGTAAATAGTAAAGCAAAAAAAATAAAAAATTTATACCTCTTTAGATCATTTAGATTTTCTCTAAATTTATATATAAATATAATCATTCCCGCAAAAAATAATAGACTAAAATTTTTTAAAACAGAAATATCGAATAGGGCATAATTAAAATTAATGTAGTTTGAAAGTCCAAAGATGACAGCACCTTCTAGGATCTCTCTTTTTGCAAATGCCGGGTAAACCGGACTTCCTGTTAGAATAAATGATCTTAAAAACCATAAAAAAGGCGCAATGATTGAGAATGAAATAAAAATAAAAATGTATTTAATAACTTTTATTTTTATTTTGTAATTAGTAATTAGGATGTAGAGTACGGGAACAATTATGAAGGCAATTGTCCATAGCTTAGTTGCGATCATTCCTCCAAAAATAAATCCCGATAGTGCAAGTAGTCTTATGTTTAATGATTTAGTCCTGATAAGAATAATGGCGGATAGCAGAAAAAGGAATATCCATTGGAAATCAGTATATTGAGATGATGTTTCTCTAATTACCTCGGGTGCTGTTGCAAATATTAACGGCGCAATAATTACAAATTTATATTTTTTATCTTTTGATAATGAATACAATAGTAATAAAACTAAAATGTAGAAAATAAAGTGGATATATCTTGTTGCTTCCTTAGAGCCCAAAAATATAGCAATTAAATAACTCATTTCTCCGAGCTGAGGACTTGCAGAAACCATAATTCCTTCCCTGGATGGTAGCATTATAGTATGACTTTTTAAGTATTGAATTGGAAGATCAGTGTGATACTGATCTTCCCGCATCTCAGGAGATTGAAGTTTAATAAAGCCTATTAATATAAAAAGCGCAATCCAAATAAAGATCCATTTATGAATTTTAAAATCATTAAATAATTGTTTTTTGAATTTATTTAATTCCTTTATATTTTCTTTCAAGGAATGTAGAGGGAAGATAGATAATAATACCATTATTGTTAAATATGATGTAATTGCAGATGAGTATAAAAGAGAAAAAAATCCTAAAACTGCCAGCCCGGTTCCAATAAATATATATCCTAGTGCAATTTTTATAAATATTTCCTGTTCTTGAAGATTATTTTTGTTTAAAAAAATATTTTTTATTTTATTTCCTAATAAATAGAAGACTATAATTAATCCTAATGAAATGGAGATATTGATTATTAAATTAAGAACTATTGAAGCATTAAATTGAATTCCGGTATAATCTTGCTGAAGAAAATTATAATTGTTGATGAGATTTTGGATTAAACTCATTTTAGTAATAATAATTAGTTAATCTAGTGTATTGTAAAATAGAAGGTGCTATAATTTCAATCACAAAGATGAAAGGTATAAAAACCTCTCTTGTAATAACGGTTTTAAATGAAGAGAAGTCTATAAAAAGGCTCATAGACTCAATCCTATTGCAAACAAGAGTTCCAGATGAAATTATTATAGTCGATGGCGGAAGCAAGGATCAAACTATTGTCAAAATTCAAGAAAAAGATTTATTGTATGAAGGCAAACTAAATATTAAATTGATAAGGAAAAATGGGGATAGATCTGTTGGAAGAAATGAAGCAATAAAAAAATCAAAAGGTGACATTATTTTATCTACAGATGCCGGCTGTGTTCTTCATAAAAAATGGGTTGAAAATATTATCGAGTCATTCAATAAAAAAAATGTATCTGTTGTTGCGGGATATTATAGGGGAATATTTAAGAATGTATTTCAGAAATGTCTTATTCCTTATGTTTTAGTTATGGAGGATAAGATTGATTCCGATGAATTTTTACCCTCTACAAGATCTATGGCTTTTAGAAAATCGGTATGGAAAAAAATTGGAGGATTCGACGAAAATTTAAGCCACAATGAGGATTATGCTTTTGCATTAAAAATAAAAGAATCAAAATTCATGATTAAATTTAAAAAAAATGCAATAGCTTATTGGTCTCCTCGAAAAAATCTCATAGACTCTTTTGTAATGTTCTTTAGATTTGCCTTGGGAGACGTACAAGCAAATATTCTTAGAGATAAAGTTATTTTTATTTTCTTAAGATACATTTTTGCATTTTATCTAATTTTACTCAATATTATAATGAGGTCGGATCTGCTGGGTATCGCCACAGTCTTTTTACTTGTAACCTATTTTTTGTGGTCAATTTATAAAAATTACAAGTATGTGAAATCATATAAAGCTTTTTTATATTTACCGGTTCTTCAGGTTACTTCTGATATCGCAGTACTATTGGGAACATTACTGGGTTTGATTGGGAGAATTAATTTAAATTTTTTCTTTGATCTAGTAAAAAAGAATAAAATTGCAGTTTTAATTATTGCAATTTATTCACTTACAGAAATAATATTTCTTTCCCATGGTATTCCAAACAATAATCATCCTTTTACCTATTTTATGGATGAATGGCACCAATTTCAGGCAGTTAGAAACGTATTCCAATACGGGACGCCCAACATCCCAGGATCTGCTAACGGATCAATGTTCCAGTTCTTTCTTACAGGATTGTATTTAATACCGTTCTATTTGTTTGGACTAATCAATCCATTTGCCATTAAATCTGCGGTTACAGAGCTTTCCATACAACATAATTTATTTTTAATTCTAAGACTTAATACTCTTTTGTTTGGGATATTTTCTGTAATCTTAATGCTTTATGTAGCAAAAAAATATTATAAACTTAATACTGCTTTAACTGCCTTTATTTTTACAATAAACCCCTTATTTATTATCTTAAGTGGTTATTTTAAATATGACATAGCTTTACTGTTTTGGATACTACTTTCTTTTTTGTTTATTTTGAAGTTTTCTTCTAATCCCAGTTTTATAAATTACATACTTGTCGGATTTTTTTCTGCTCTATCTTTATCAACAAAACTTAGCGCAATTCCTCTTTTGCCTATATATTTAATTGCATTTTTTTTATTTTACTCAAAGCTCAAAGAATGGCCAAAATTTATAGGATCGGGCTTATTAATTTACCTATTAACATTTCTGTTCTTTGGCATTCCAGATTTAATCATAGGTAAAGGAAACATAGTCGAATATCTTCAGTCAAATCTTGTAAGAACTCCTGCTGAAGTTTCTTATAACTATAATTTAGGAATGCATTATTTACCTTTTTTAATTTCAAAAATTTATCCCGTTACCTTTGGCCATTTTCTATACCTTGTATTTATTGTTTCGACAATTTTATTCATAATTTATAGTATAAAGAGAAATTTTTTAGGAAAAATTCTTTTTATAGATTTTAGATTAAAACACTCAAGCTATATTATTCTTTCATTATTATTTTTGTTCTTTGCGGTAAGCCTATATCCTTTAAGATTGGGGGCTTCAGGCAACAGGGTTCTTGTTCTTCTGCCGTTCGTTGTTATAACGGCGGTTTTAGGTATTAAATTTATTTATGATAAAACGAAGTCTTTATTATTAAAATATTTATTTATTGTAGTAGTTATAATTTTAGGACTTTTTCAAGCTTTTGAAACATTTTCTTGGATTCACTTAAGATTATCCACAGATCCAAGAATTAAATCATCAGAGTGGATATTAAAAGATATTCCTCCAGAAAGCAAAATCGGAATTGAGAATATCCCCATATATCAATTACTTCCAGATGTTGTTATTAAAGAGTTTTATTTGCATCAATATGGTAAAGATACAAATAACAAATTCAGGTATGAAGTTATTAATAGTAAAAGCATAAATCTACCAAAGACTATTGTTTTGAGCAACGATGAGATTGAAGGTAAGTATGTAAAAAAATCGGATAAAAAAGACTTAGTTGTCCGTTTGAAAAAAGAAAGCTATGGAAAAGCTGCAGAGTTTAAGCCGGATTTTAAATACTTCAATATTTTAAATAGTGAATTTGATTTTTATATGTCAGGATTTGCAATCTCTCCAAACAGTATTTCAGTATTTAGTAAAAATTAATATGAGAGAAAATATTGCTATCATAACTCCTTCCTACAGAGAGTTCAAAAATATACCTGTTCTCATCAAAAAAATTAGAAAAATTCTTCCTGAATCAAAAATTGTAATTATAGACGATTCGCCGAAAGACGAAAATTTAAAGCTTAAAATCATGTTAAAAAAAGAAAAAAATATAAAACTTATATCAAGGTTTAAAAAAATGGGAAGAGGAAGCGCTGTTGTTGAAGGACTTAAAGAGGCGTTTAAAAATAAAAAGATAAAATATTTCTTTGAAATTGACTCTGATCTGGCTCATAATCCCAGTGAGATACATCGATTTTTAAATAGGGTAATGACAAAAAAATATGATGTAGCCATCGGCTCCCGTTACGTAAAGGGTGGTAAAACAATAAATATGGTTTTGAGCAGAATAATTCTAAGCAAGATAATCAACTTATTTCTACGATTTTGGTTGAACATCAAACTTAGCGATTTTACTGGAGGTTTTAGGATGTACAACAGAAAAGCTATTGAATTTTTATCTAGCATAAAGCTCAGATCTAAAGGTTTTATAATGCTTTCGGAAACTGTATATTTATTATATAAAAATAATTTCCAAATGGGGGAAGTTCCTATTACTGTTAGTATAAAAAAAGATGGGAAATCAAATGCCGATGTTAAAGAATTCATTGATTCCTTATTTTTCTTATACAGAATTAGAATAGATAGTATTTTAAATGATACTTTTAAAAAGCTTAAAAAAGAAATATATTTTAAACAGGTAAAAGTAGTTATTCTAATCTTAATTTTCTTATTTACCATAAGCTTGAGATTAGCGACTTTAAATCAAATAGGAAGAACATGGGATGAATTTCAATATGTAGAACAAGGATATAAATTGATTGAGTTAATAAAGAAAGGTGACTTGGGAAACAGTTTTTTCTACACAAGCTATGACCATCCTCCGCTTGTTAAATATTTGTATGGAATTACAGCGCATTTTGATGTTGAGAAAAAATTGGCAAATGGGGATCCTGTGTTTAAGTATGATTATACTTTTTCAAGAGTTCTTTCGGCATCGATATTTACAGTCGGTGTTTTGATAACTGTTTTAATTGGCTGGAAAGTTTTTTCGCCGACTATAGGAGTAATTTCAGGAATAATACTTTCGATGCTTCCGTTTTCATTAGGTTTATCTCAGCTGGTTACGACTGAAAGCCTGAAAATTCTTACATATCCTTTGACAATTTATTCCTATCTGTTTCTGATGAAAGGAAAAATAACAAAAATAAGCATAGTACTTGCGGGTATTACAACGGGAATTGCCTTACAAGCCAAGCAAACGAATTTTCTTCTATTAATTCTTTTGGGAATAATTTTATTCATACAATATAAGAAATTAAATGAATCAAATAAAAAGAGATTTTTACAAAAAGGGGTTGGAATTTTTTTAACAGTTTGTCTGATAGCTATCTTAGTTTTTATTACGCTATGGCCTCAGTTAATTTTTCATATAAAAGATGTTTGGGAAATTAACCAAAGACTATGGCAGCCTCAATTTTCTCCAAAGATTTGGCAGATTACCCTAGCTCCACCTGAAGTTTTTTTTGGCAGATTAATACTTGCTCCAATATTTTATTATTTTGTTTATTTTTTTATTTCTATTCCTGTTTTTATATTAACTCTATTTTTTTTAGGACTAAAAAAAATTTTTAAAAATGGAGGTATCTATTCATTTGCTATAATACTTTGGTTTTTGTTGCCTTTTAGTCTTTCTTTTTATTCATGGAGACAACATGGACTTCGGTATATAATCGAAATTTATCCCGCAATTGCACTAATTGCTGCATTAGGCTTTGACTTTCTAGTAAGTAAAATAACTAAAAGTGAGCTTAAAAAATTTTCATACTTTGTTCCGATATTTATCTATTTATTTATTGTGCTCTGGCAGATAAAACCATATTACCTTGATTACTTCAACGAACTGGTAGGTGGGGTAAATAATGTTTATGAAAAAAAACTCTTTCAAATTGGATGGTGGGGTCAAGGAATTAAAGAAGCTGGTTATTATATAAAAAATACCGCTCCAAAGGGATCAATGATTGGAATTGCTCTCGCACCTCCTCACGTATTCCCAAACTTAAAAGACTATAAAACATCTATTTTTACACAAGAAAAAAAATATGATTACGTGATTGTAAACGATTACGCTGTTTTAAGATATAATTTTAATGATAATTTTATCAAAAGAGACTATAAATTAACCTACGTAGTTACTGCTGATAGAGCAGTTCTTGTAAGTATATACAGAAGTAAATCTTTAAATACTAAATGAATAAAAAGTTATGTAATTTTGTTCGAAACAAAAGGATTTATTTAATTGAAATAACTACGATTATTGCCTCTTTAATAATTTTTCTATATTTTTTAACAAGCGGTATAAATTTACCATATGTTGGGCCAAATGCAACGAATTTTAACGTATATTCGCTTATTGCACATAATTTTAATAAGTTTGGTTACTTAGAAACAAAACTGGCTCCAGTTATTTCTGTGTCCAATGTCCTGCCACAGAAACCAGAATATTTCTTTCATCACCCAACATTGTTGTCTTTTGTAGAGTCAGTTCTATTTAGAATGTTTGGGGAAAGTTTTTGGGTAGGAAGAGTTACGGTTATAATTTTTGCAATTGGTACCTTTATTTTGACATTTTTTATTGGAAAGAAATTAGTAAATAAAAAATATGGGGTAGTTGCAATATTTGTCACCGCAATAATCCCTGCCTCTACATTATTTGGAAAAATGATTGGGCAAGAACCTTTAGTGCTTTTCTTTTCCCTACTGGCATTATATTCAGTTCTTATGTATTTATCTTCTGAAAACAAGAAATTTCTTATCTTATGTTTAATCGCCGTTATACTAGGTGTCCTTAGCGATTGGCCAATGATGTATTTTATTTTTTTCTTTATTCCGCTTTTTGCAAAGTATAAAAAAACAAAGACAGGTATCTATCTTGTTTTATTTTCCTTTGCCATATCTGCAATTTTCTTAGTTTATGTTTATTTCTTGCGGTCAGGATTTTGGGATTTACAAAATGCAGTAACGCTAAGAAGCATTACTGGACTTTTACCCATTCCACTATGGCCAATTCGATGGATTGTAACGATTTTTTTACGATTCGTTATTTATTTTAATCCAATTTTATTTTTACTCAGCACCGTTACTCTATATGAAATATATAAAAGATACATAAAGAAACAACTTTCAGATGTTGATTTAGTTATTGTTGGCCTGTTCTTATTTGGTATTTTCCATGTTTTTCTTTATAGTCAAGCTTCTTTCACACATCCCTACTTAATTTACTATTTAGTACCGTTCATAGCATACGGATCGTCGTTGATTATTTTAAAATTTTTCTTGGAAAAAAGTTATTTTTATTTTGGTGGGCTTACATTTCTTAGTATAATTTACTTGTTGGTAATTCAAATATATAAAAATGAACAAATTTCATCAAATCTTTGGAGGTATGAATTAACTCGTAAAGTGAGTCAACACGTCAGCTTATATGAAGAGGTTCTTCTTAATCCTTCATCTGTAATCGATTCAGACTTACTTTGGTATCCGTTCTTAATTAATAGGAAAATTATGGGCGAAAATACTTCAATAGAAAATAATGATAAACATAATCATTATATCTATTCCTGCTTAGGGAAATGCAATCCGCAAAACATTCGGCTTAATGTACTTAAACATAGGTACAGTTTTGTTTACATTGTTGATTCACATGCAGAAACTTATATCTTTCTTTTAAAGCAGAAAAAAAATTACAAGACAGAAGAGAAACAACTGCCAATTCGCGAAATAAATCTTTCAAAATATTCTACTCAAACTGAAGGTTCACGATTAATCCGACAAATTTATAGGTTCATTGTGGAAATACTAAAAGTACCTCAAATCTAATTTGCTATTTTATTTTAAACTATTTCAAATTTTGGAAGCGGAAAAATGAAATGGCCGCCTTTCTTGAGATAATCTCCTTCTCTTTTTAAGAACTCCTCTTTAAAGAACCAAGGCAACACAAGCATATAATCAGGCATTTTTTTTCTTGCCTCTTCCTCTGAAATTATTGGAATTCCTAAAGATGCAATTTTTTTACCCCATTTTTCAGGATTTCTTTCAACAGCGTAAAGAATTAGTTTTTTATTCAAATTAAAATACTGGAGAAGCGTATTGCCTCTCGTCGAGGCGCCGTAAACATATATCTTTTTTCCATTTTTTACCTCATTTATTATAAAATCTCTTATCTTTTTTTTGTTTTCCCTTATCCTTTTTGCAAAATTATTGTAAGTTTTTATATTATTTAGTTTAAGTTTTTTCTCTAAAGCTAAAAGTTTATGCACTGAATCATCAATCTTCCTTTTGTTCTCTCGTGCAATATATGTTCTAAAACTTCCTCCATTTAAATTGTTGAGTTCTACATCAAAGACTTCGAAGCCATTTTTATCAAGAAGATTTTGTAAAGAAGTTAAAGAATAGTATCCAAGGTGTTCGTGAACTATATTATCAAAAGCGTTTTGTTCAAGCATTAACTTTAAATAATTTTGCTGAATAACCAAAATACCACCCTCTTTTAGAATTTTTGCAATGTCGTGCAAAAACTTATTTGGATCGTCTATATCGTAAAAACAGGAAATGGCAGTTATAATATCAGCTTTTTTATCTTTTAAAACTTTTTTATAAGACTCATACCTAAAAAAATCATTTACAACTGCATTCGCATATTTTTTAGCTTCTTTGGCAAATTTTTTTATTGGTTCTACAGCTACTTTATAAACGGCTTTAGAATAAAACTTAAGAAGTGTCCCGTCATTTGCTCCAATATCAACGGCAGTAATTTTTCCCTTACGATTATTTAATTTCCTCATTGATTTTTCTGCAATTTCCTTAAGTTGATCCTTCATGGTTTGATTAATCCCCGATTTATAGCCGTAATTATCGGTATAAAGAAGGGAGGGCGGAGTTGTATGTCCTAATTGTAAAAGAGAGCAATTTTGACATAAAACCAGTGCCAATGGGTACTTCGGAGGTTTTTTATTTGTTTTTAAAAAATCAGAAAGATATAGGTTGCCAAATGAAATAATATTAAGCAACTTTTTAGAATAACAAGCTCTGCATTTTTTAATAGCGTATCTTGAAGTTTTCATCAAGTAAAAATTTAATCAATTATAGATCAAAAGATGGTATAATTTCAATATAAAATTTATATGGGTTATACACGAGATACAATTAAAGGATTGAGATGGGTAGGAACATTGAGATTAATTACAAGAGCAGTCTCCTTAGCAAGAATAGCAATATTAGCAAGAATTCTTTCTCCGGTTCAGTTTGGAGTTTTCGGAATTGCAATGCTTGTCACAGCGCTTCTTGAGGTGTTTACAGAGACGGGAGTAAATATAATTCTTGTACAGGAAAAAAAGGATATAAAAGAGTATATTAATTCAGCCTGGATCGTATCAATTGTTAGAGGGATTGCTATATCAACTATTATTTTTTTCAGTGCCAGTTTTGTTTCTATTTTTTTTCATTCTCCTGATTCATTTTTTTTAATTCAACTTGTTAGCATTGTTCCGCTGGTTAGAGGTTTTATAAATCCTTCAATCGTAAAATTTCAAAAAAACCTAGAATTTCATAAAGAGTTCTGGTACCGTCTAGTAATTTTTTCTATTGATGCAACCGTAGCGATTATTTTCGCATACATAACAAAAAGCGCGACAAGTCTTGTGTTTGGACTTATAGCAGGCGTTATAACGGAAGTTTTTCTTTCTTTTTTACTTATTAAGCCTATTCCATATTTCTCTTTCGATAAAAAATATATATCAACAATTTTTCACAGAGGAAAGTGGATTACATTAAGTAGTATCTTTAATTATCTTTATCATAATGCGGATAATATTGTGGTTGGAAGAATTCTTGGAACATCTTCTTTAGGATTATATGAAATGGCATATAAAATATCTATGCTTCCCATAACTGAAATTTCTGATGTAGTTTCAAAAGTAACTTTTCCTGTCTATTCAAAAATTGCAGAAGATATTCAAAGACTTAGAAAAGCTTTTCTGACAACATTAGTATACGTTAGTATAGCCTCTATTCTATTTGGATTGACCCTTATAATATTTACAGAACAAATCGTAAGGATTATTTTAGGGAACCAGTGGATTTCGATTATTCCCGTTTTCAAAATTTTAGTTATATTTGGTGTTATCAGGGCTATTTCTGGATCAACTTCAGCGCTTTTTTTGGCAGTTCAAAGACAGGAATACGTTACGGTTGTGACACTGGTAAGTATTGGAACCTTGGCAGTAACTATAGTTCCCCTTGTCGTAAACCTGGGCTTAAGCGGCGCAGGTTTAGCAGCTCTTCTTGGAAGTGTTTCCTCCCTTCCTTTTATGATTTATTTTACTTTTAAAACTATAAATAAAAATGAGAAGAGTTGACCCTAGTGTTTATACAAAAGGATATTATCTTACCGATTGTACGGGATTTAATGAGTTCAAAAAAACATTCGGAAATGAGCTGGAGCCAAGGTTTAAGGAAATAATCAAGTATTTAAAAATAAAAACAGGAATGAAAGTGCTTGATATAGGATGTGGTAGGGGAGAAATGACTATTTACACTTCTAAAAAGGGGTCAGATTCTACCGGCATTGATTATTCAAGGGAGTCCATTGCGCTTGCAAATATTGCAAAACGAAAACAGCCATTTGAGATACAAAAAAAAATAGAATTTAAGGTTATGGATGCAAAAAAACTTCTTTTTTCAGATTCATCATTTGATATGGTTATTTTAACAGACGTAGTAGAGCATTTATATCAGGAAGAATTGGAGATAGTTTTTAAAGAAATAAAAAGAGTTTTAAAAAATAGGGGATCAGTTGTAATTCATGCCGCGCCCAATAGATTGTTTAATGATATTTTTTATAAATTTTATTCTTATCCTCTAGGTACGATTGTAGTTTCGCTTTGGAATTTTATAACAAGGAGGAGATACCCAGACATTGCAAAACCAAAAAATTTAAGAACAGGTTCACACGCAGTCATGCATATAAATGAACCTACTTATTTTTCCTTAAGGAGTCTATATAATAAATTTAAGTTTAGCTGGACTCTTGAAAGCACAAATATTACCGCAAGAAAGCCTATTTTAAGCTTCAAGGATAGAATTTTTAATTTTATTGTTTTTATTGATCCTCTTTCCAGAAAATTTCCATTGAATATTCTTTGCGGCAGCGATTTTATCAGTATTCTTAAAAATACAAAATGAAGATTGCTTTTTATCATGAACTTCATAAAGGTGGAGCAAGAAGAGCAGCGAACGAATTTGCTAAGCAATTAAAGAAAAACCACGAGATAGATTTATATACAATTGGAGAAAATGAGGAAAACGAGAAGGTTTTTTATACCAATGTATTCTTCTTTGAATTTAAATTAAAAAATTGGAAGGGAGGAAATTGGAAGCTCCGATTATATAAAGATACAGTGGAATTACTTAATCTCTTTCTACTTAATAGAAAAATAGCGACTGTTATTAACAGTAAGAACTATGATTTGATTTATGTAACGTCATCTCAGTATATAGAAACACCTTTTATTTTAAATTTTATTAAAGTTCCGAAATTTTTTTATTCTAATGACCCCTATTACAGAATAATATATGAGCCGAACTTGTACGAGCCTAAAAATACTAGTTTTATAAAAAAAACTTATGAAAAAGTTAACAGATTTATAAGGAAATATCTTGAAAAGTGGAATGTAAGCAAAATTGATTTTTTATTAGTTAATTCTGAGTTTAGTAAAAATAAATTTTATAAAACTTATGGTAAATTAGGGAAAGTTCTTTACTGCGGAGTAGATACGAATTTTTTTAAACCATCAAAAAACGATAAAGATATAGATATATTATTTGTAGGTTCTTACGATAACGTTTTAGATGGATATGTTTTTTTTACTAATGTTTTAAAAAAAATAAAAATGAAGGTAAAAACAAAAGTTCTAGCATTTGAAAAGGA
>Ga0209542_10003825_pt1 | contig 31737 bp, 32 predicted proteins | sample RifCSPhighO2_01_FD_184028 | JGI IMG/M metagenome (GOLD analysis project Ga0209542, IMG submission 184028) | Soil microbial communities from Rifle, Colorado - Rifle CSP2_plank highO2_0.1 (SPAdes) (version 2) | ecosystem: Environmental > Terrestrial > Deep subsurface > Rock core/Sediment ... | reverse complement strand
GGGGCTCTTGAGGTGGCTGTATTGAGGAAGCGAACGTTTGGCTGTGGCGTACGCGACGAGCGCGACCGCTTTCGGAGACTTGGATGTGGTGACCATCTGCCCATTATCGCATGTTTTCTACGGAGCAAGCCAGGTACCGTTATTCTACTAATAGGTCAATGTGAAGTCGCCCTGGTTCGATTTCACTCCCGTTCGAGGGCCTGAGCGGCCCCTCAGGGTCAGTCGATGTCACCACAAGTCGCCGGAGAAGCTGGAAAATGGCAAGGTATGACCTTGGCATTTTCCTGGCAATGATCATTTGGTGAGCTTGTATTTTTTCAGAATGCGCACGATGGGGGCGCCACACTTGAGACAAAGCTCATGCTTATGATAGCCGACACCGGCACTGACAGATTTTCGAGCGTCACTGATCTTCTTTTTGCAAGCGTCGCATTTATAGACAAGCATGGCGGCCATTTTATCACAAACGCAAGACTGTCAAGGCGTCGCCTTGACAGTCTTGGGCAAGAGTTCGTTCCATGTTCTCGATTTACGCGACAAGATAAGGGTCGTCAGTGGCAATATCCGCATAGTATGCACGCGCCTCTTCGAGTATTTTGAGTGGCTGCTTCGAATCGTATACGTCGAAGCCGTCGGATGAAAGTATGGCGGCGATGACTCGTTTTTCGCCCGCGTAGTCGGGAAAACTTGAGTACCGATACGTGCGGAGTTGATGCTCCAGTTTGCCCATGTTGCGGACCACGCCCTTTTTCCACCCATGTTCGAATCGTTCGGCTGGATTACAGTGAATGTAGCTGATGACACGCTGGAAGTACCGGTCGTCGTACACATGGCGCGAACGAAATGGCTTCATAAATAAATTGCCAGTGCGACTATTCTTCTTGTTAAAGTACATCGTATACGCCGTGCCCAACCTTTGCATGAATTGCACGATGCCACCTTCAGCGATTTCTTTCAGGAGTAAGTGAAAGTGATTGGGCATGAGGCAGTATGCGCCGAGAGAAACGAGAGGCTTCCCGCGTTCTCGCTGAACGATATCCTCCGTTTTTCGATCAGCGAGGTCGCTCCGATGGATTTTCTTACCTGAATTTATGAGATACAAGAGTTGAAGAAAACGCTCTGAATCGTTCTCACTCTCAAAAACGTCTCGTTTTTCTATGCCGCGATTATAGCAGTGGAACCACTCCTCGACTTGGAAAGGGACGGGTCTTTGCGCCATTTGTCTAGCATAGCACACAAACTGTCAAGGCGTCGCCTTGACAGTTTTTGACGTAAAATCGAATTCTTAGCTAGTAGGTCAGCGTGAGGTCGCCTTCGCCGTCGATTCCGAGTGCCGAGCCTTTGCCGTGGATCGGTACGGTCTTATTGGCCGTGTTTACCGTACCCGAAAAGCTTCCGGACGCGGGAATAACAAATGCGCAGCTTCCCTTGCCAGTGCCACTGATCGTGCCACCACCGCCGGCATACGAGCCTTTGATATTGCCATCGCAATCACCGGAAAAGCCACCCGTCACCGTTCCGCCTTCCAGCGGGAACGTGAGCGTGACGGTTACCGACTTGTTCTCGCCCCCATACTCGCCCGAAATCACCCCGGTCGCTGTCACCGAACCTTCCTGCGCCTCTTCTTCTTCGTCTTCACCAAGCATACCCATGAGGCATGTGAATATACTCTCGTCGATGCAATTTTCGGAAATAAAGATAAAGGCCAAGTCGCCGCAAAATATGAGAATGAGTATCAAAATGAAAATCAGCAGTATGCCCAGCATGCCCATCCCTCGCTGCCGGGAAAGATTTGGGGACCTTTGTAAGTAGTTCATCATACGGTCTATGCACGTAATTATAAGTCCACTGTATCACTCAGCAAAGCGCACGCTACACCGCATGTGGATACCGGCAAAATGCGTTTCGGGTTACACTTCAGCCCATGTCGTTGCCCGGGAAGATAGCCACCAAACTGACCGGCAGCTACCTTCTCTATGCATCCACGATATTCTTGAGCGCATTCCTCCTCTTTGCGATACAGCCGATAGCCGGTAAGCATTTGCTGCCGTGGTTCGGCGGGTCCTCCTCGGTGTGGGCGACGAGCCTCCTCTTTTTCACCTCGATGCTTTTTGTAGGATACCTGTATGTATTTCTCCTGACGCGCTATGGGGGGAAACGCCAAGCGCAAATCCACGGGCTTGTCATTGCCGTCGGGGCAGTCTCCGCGCTCATTTCTTTCTTTGGGTGGGGGTCGCTTTTCCCGCCGCTTCTTTCTATCGCGAGCGCTGATGCGCCTCCAGCGCAGAATCTCCTTTTTGCGCTCTTTGCCGCGATCGGCGCGCCATATTTCCTGCTCTCGACGACGGGGCCGCTTTTGCAGTATTGGTACGGGATTTCAAAGGAACACGAGGCCGATGCTGCGCTCGGCACTGCGACTGGTAACCAATCGCTTCGCTCTTGGACCAGTCGGGAGCCCTATAAATTGTATGCGCTCTCAAATCTCGGCTCGCTCCTCGCACTCGTCCTCTATCCGTTCGTCATTGAGCCTATCGTTCCGCTCTTCCGCGAAGAGCATTGGTGGATCGGGTCTTTCTTTGTGTACGCCCTTTTGTGCGCTTTTGTCTGCAGAGCGGCATATCGTCTGCGCCCTACCGCCATTTCTGGCGCTGAAGCGATTCCAGCGGTGGCGCCGACTCGTATTCTCACGTGGATAGCGCTCGCGGCCCTTCCCGCGTTTCTTCTTGTTGCAACAACAACTCACTTGACGCAAGTCATCGCCCCAGTGCCGCTCCTGTGGGTTTTTCCGCTCGCGCTCTACCTACTAACATTTATTATTGCGTTTGCCGGCAGGGGCAGTTGGATTTTTGTGCCCCTTCTTTGGGTCGCTTCAGCCATCGCGGCGTACCTGTACCTCTCATACGATTACGGCGATATTCTGCTTCAGATCGGCTCATCGCTCCTCGTACTCTTTTTTGGCGGCCTTGCGTGTCATGCGCGACTCTATGAAATGCGTCCGCCAACAGCGCAGTTGCCGCTGTTTTATGTCCTTGTTTCGTTCGGAGGAATGTTCGGCACACTCTGCGCGAGCATTGTGGCTCCACTCATCTTTCCGGATTTTTGGGAATTCCCGCTCGGTATCGCCCTTTCTGCGGCAGTGGCTTCAGCGCTCCTTGCCGAAGGCTTTTTCCCGCGCATTCTGGATACAGAGAAAATACGCCTGACACGAATCGCGTTCACGGCGCTTGCTGCAATTCTCTTTATGCAGGTCGTTCTTGAAGACAGTGGGGTCGCGACGATTTCATCACGGAATTTCTATGGGAATACGCAGGTCCGCTTCGACGAAGAAACGACACGGCTCACGCACGGCACAACGCTTCACGGTACGCAATACAACGCCAAAAAATGGGCGAATATTCCCACGACCTACTATTCTGAAACGAGCGGGGCCGGTCGCGCGATTCGTGAGGCAGAAAAACTGCGAGGGAACGAGGGTGTGCGGGTTGCGGTCGTGGGCCTCGGTACTGGCACGCTTGCGAGCTATTGCCGGGACGGGGATGCGTATGTGTACTATGAAATTGATGCGCATGTGAAGGATATTGCGACACAATACTTCAGCTATCTCTCGCACTGCAGGAATGTGGAGGTGCGCATTGGAGACGGGCGCATCCTCCTTGAGCGGGAGCGGGTACAGCAAGAGCTTGGCGGCTACGACGTCGTCCTCATCGACGCCTTTAGCGACGATACCATTCCGGTGCACCTCGTGACGGCGCAGGCAGTCGACCTCTATCGGGCGCACTTGCGCTCAGAGATGGGAATCATCGCAATCCACACGTCCAACAGATACCTCGACCTCCCGCCGGTGGTGCTCCGTATCGCTGCGGCACTGGGCTTGAATGCAATGGTCGTCCGTGATTCGGGAGATTCGAATGCAGGCGCAAGCTCGTCGCAGTGGGTTCTGCTTAGCCCTGATCCGAGCGTATTTACGTCTTCAACATTTGAGGATACTGATTCATGGTTGCCGAAGCCCGCAGATGTTTTATGGACCGATGATTTCACCAGCATTCTGCACGTTCTCGACCTTCCGGTCCCGTGGAAGTGAGCAGAAATGATCGAAGACGTGTTACCGCGCAAGCGGATTATCCGGTACCTTTGTATCCTGCGGCGGCTCTTTGTCCCCGGAAACGAGCACCGTGACGGAGCTCGTCGCGGTAATCGCACCATTGGTCCCGCACACTGCGCGTACGATCGTGCTGCGGGATAGCGGCGGCGTACGCACCGAACCAGAACTGCTGCTCGCGGCCAGCAGCAAGCCGAGCGCGTAGATATTGCAGCGATCAATGTAAAGACCCGTCCAGGAGACCCTCGCATGCCCTTCCGGCTCGACCGTTTGCGGATTTGCGACGAGGCTAACGACCGCCTTGGTCGCAGTGGGCGTGCTCGTAGCTTTGGGTGGCACGATGTTGACGATACAGCCCGTCGGTGCACTTTGTCGTGTACCAACTACGCAGTAGATCATCGGTGTCGACGTTCCGATCCGTGTCATCGGCAAATTCGCCGTGCCCCGAGAGGCGCCACCAGTGGGGAAGTTACTTATGGGGTTTCCAGCGAAGCAATTCCACTGCACCGTGAGGTTTGTATTCACCGGGATCTTTTGCGGCGAGCACGAAAGGGTCGGCGGCGCGAGAGTGGGGTCAATCGATGTGGGATAGATGGGGGCTCCGATCGATCCGGGTTGCGTGGTCGTTTGTACCGACGGGGCAGGCGAAGTTCCGGGAGTTGGAGACACGCCCTGCCCCGCTGCCGGTTGCGGCGTCTGCTGCGGTTGTCTAATCGGTGAGGCAGGCGGTGGTTGTTGACTCGGCTTTGGTTGCTGCTGCTGCGGCGGGGGAGGCGGCGGGGGCGGAGAGCCGGTATACGCCGGTCCGTTTTGGTCGCGCGGATCGCCGGCTGAGCGGCCGGTCCATGGGTTATTCGGATTTCTTTGCGAGCTCGGTTTGGGTGCTTCGGGTCGATCATCCGCGAATTCGTACTTGTCGGGTTCCTGCGGGTTCCATTTGCCTATTGGCAGGTTCGCGTCGTTTGCCGGTGTAATATCGCCTTTTGGATTTTTGAATATCGTGCCGTCGGCATTCACCACAAGATCGACCGCGCAGTCTGCTGTACAATTCGGAGCTATCGTCCCCTGGGGCAACACCGCATCGTCCGCGACGACGATGCCGTCGGCGTTCTTGATCGTATATGTCGGCTGCGGCGTACCGCCCGACATGACTGCTGTAAGCGTTTGTTGGACGACAGGAGATGACCCGCTTGTTTGGATATGGTACGGATCCTTACCAGGCATCGGGCGTGAAAGGCCATACTGCGAACCGTTTCGGGCCAACCAGTCTGCGGCTTGCGCGCTGCTCACATCTATCGCCACTCCTTTGCCGTAGCCGCCCATGCCGCAGTTCTGTCCGCTGTGCATCGAACCGCATGCGCTGGCCTTGAAACCGGTGGCGATTTCCTGTCGGTATTGGTCGCGGAATGCGCTCAACATGCTCCATTTTATTCCTTCAGCGTCCATCTTTTGTCCGGCGGCGTAAAGTTTGAGTTGCAATTCTTCACTCATGCCGCCAATGACGTAATCCTTGAGACTCTTACCGACCCTCGTCGCAGCTTGCGGGTCCTTGTGGCTGAAATCACCGGAGCTGTCTCTTTTTACCGGCTCGCGGTTGTACACATCAAAAAGATAATCTCTGACCTTTTGCATTGCCTCGTCTCTGGTGAGGGGGCGCGGTGCAGTGCCTTTTGGTGTTGCGGTATGCGGCGCGATCTTCGCATCGCAGGGAACTGAACCATCGGCGCAGCCGCGAGAGAGGAATGCTTGCTGACGGAAGATAGTCTCGCACGCTGCGCGGTTCTCGCTGCAGGAAAATGCAGTTCCCGTTTGCGGATCAACCATATGGGGGCCCCTCGGAGTCGTCGCGGAGTCCGTTTCCGGCGCAGGCCGCGCAGGCGAGGTATTGCGGACAAAATCTTCCACCGGATTCGCGGTAGCCGCACGTGTCACGTAATTTTCATGGCCTCCACCGGGCGACGAAGTGATTGGGGCGCGCTCACGCTGCGCGGGCGTGAGGGAGTCGCGGATATCTCGCGCAAATCTATCGGGACTCGTGCCAGGAATACTTTGGCCCTCGAATTTGGTGTTAGGATTTTGCAGCCACTCTTTGACTGCCTTGGCTTGGCGATCGGAATAGAGACAATCGAGGCACTGCGCACTTTGCACGTGCGGCAGCGCGTTGACGAGCGGAGATCCGCCGCCGCTGTATGCGACGGCACCTCGCGGCGCCTGCTTAAACTGCTCCGCCGTGCCACCCGACATTTTTGCGAGTTCCTGCGCCGCCTCATCCATGAATTTCTTCATGCCTTCTGGCGAGGCGAGCGCGCCATATCCAGTACCGTCGCTTCCGAATTGCGGCGTAACGAGCGCGACGTTTCTTCCCGACGCCGCAATTTGATCCAACAGCTTCTGCCGCTCGTTCGCATCTTTGATCGAACCGCGGTGCCCGCCGAAGTAGTAGACGACACTAAAGGGTTTCCTCGAATCGAAGCCGGGAGCGAGATGGAGCTGCACCTTGCCGCCATCGGGTCCATTCTTGAAATCCTTCGTCTCGGTCTTGCCCTGACCGCCGGTTTGCTGCGAAGGAGGAGCGATTGCCGCAAGCCCCGGCATGCGCGCTCGCTTCACGGCGTCGCTCGGCGTCGTCGGCGTGCCACGCCACCCGCCCGGTGGTGCCGGTGGCAGATTCTGTACTAGATCCGGCGCTGCAACAGATATAGAAGTAACTACTGGATTTGTGCCGGTTATCTGAATAGCTTGCTGTTGCGTCAATTGCTGCCACGTGTGGAATCGATTGCCCCCGTATTCTTGACCTTTACTCACGAGGAATTTATACGCTTGGGCCGCCGTCGTACCGCGGAAATCGCCGACGGCGACGTCAAATTTTTGTCGAACGTTGAAACACGTATTATATCTGCTGCATTCACCATCGCGGAATGCTGCACCGCCGTCGTGCGAAAATCCGACGACATTTTTGAGCGTATACATCTTTCCATCCTCGGGGCTCTTATAGGTAATTTCCCCGATCAAGTAGTACTTGCCCCAATTGCTCGGATGAGAAGCGAGCGTCACGTACTTGCATCCTCCTGTGCGCACGCAATCGAGCGTCATTGGGGTGCTCTGTCCATTCAGGTTGTTCGGTTTCGTTGTATCAAAGCCACCTTGCATTTTATCGACACCCGGGTCACCAGTGCGGCATCGCGCGGTTTTTGATGTACAGCCCGCACCGGGTCCGAAGAACGTTGTGAGCGCTGGCACAGTGATCGTGTTGCCTTCGATAGGTCCCGGCGCGGGTGCCGCTTGCGCGCTCGTATCGAACATGGTCGCAACGTAGCGTGGCAGGGCTCGGAAGAAACGAGCCCACGGAGATTCTTGTGGAGTCTTTTGTGTCTGTGTGTTCGCAGTCTGTACACCAGCTTCCGAGCCTTGTCCCTCGCCTGTGCCGGTACCGCTTCCCTGACCGCTTCCGCCCGTGCCGCCGCCTTGACCATCTGGTCGCGAGTTGTTCACGACGGTTTCTGTTTTCGGGGGCGTGACGACCTCGCTGGGATTTGGAGTTGTCGGGTTACTTTTCTCCGGAACGTTTGGTGCGGAACCGAGCAGGGGACCGACGGGGCGGGGTTGTTCCTTCTCGGGATTCGTTGGCGGGCTTTGAGGACCCGTGGGTTGCCCGGGCCGAAGATTTGGGTCTCCCGCAGTACCACCTGCATTCGGGTTTGCATTTGCCGGAGTCGTGTTTTGTTCGCTGGTTGCAGGTTCCGTCGCATTTGCATTCGTGCGCACGGGAGGTATTGGATTCGTAAACACTTGAGCGGTTACGTTGCCCGCCGGAGGGTCCGTCGCGACCGTTCGCGGCGCGGGGCCCGACGCTGGACCTTTCGATGATGGCTGACCTTGCGGCGCACTACCACCCTGCGTGCCGCCGCTTAAGGGCGAACCAGGCGAATCAGCAGCCGGCGCTACTGCTATCCGAGTCGGCGGAGCGGCAGCTTTTTGCGCGGGCTGCACAGGCGGTGACCACACCAAGAGCGAGGGGACAAGCGCGGGCTTTTCTGTTTCCGATGGTTTTTGTAGCGGCAAGACTAGTGTCGCGATTTGCGCGGGCGGGCGTATGGGATTCGGATTTTGCGGCTCAACACGCGTCGGCGCAGATTGCGATGCGGGAGGCTGTGCCGCTTGTGCAGGGGATGGCTGTTGCTGGGCCTCTTGTGGCGGCGCGGGCGGCGGGCAGCCGAAGATTGCACAAAAAAGATTTGGCGTTGGAGTGGGCGGCGCACTCGGATTTTGAACATCGTTTGATGCGAGCTGTTGTTCCCCCTCTGTTTGTGGTTCTTGCGGCGGCGCATCGTTTTTTGCATCCTTGGTCGGCGCAGCGTCATCACCTGAAGGGGTCGTGGCCGGTTTTGTGTTCGGCTCTGTCGCGGGTTGCTGATGGGAAGCAGGATCTGTTGCCACCTTAGCGGGCGGCGTCTCGGGCGGCGACTCTTGTGGTGTTTGTGGGGGCTCCTGAGGTGGCTGCTGTGGTGGCGCCTGCTGCGGATTTCCCGGAATCTCCGGCGGCGTTGCGTCCTCCGGTCTCGGCGGCCTGACCGTGATAGCCGGAATTTGTCGGCAGCCGGAGTCGTCACAGACCGTTTTCATGTACGGCCGATATTCCTCCGGCACTTGTCTTTCACCAGCTTGTGCGCTCGACATAGGATTAAGGTCACCGAGCTCGGGCGAACGCCGGGGCTGTTCTTGTGGCTTCCACTCCGCGGTCGGCAGTTCGGGTCGTTGCGGCTCTGGCTCCTTCGGAGGCTCCGGTGGTTCTGAAACGACGGCAACTTCAATCGGCCGCGCAGGCGGGGATGGATCAGACGCGTCCTTTCCGTAAATCGGGATGGCGTCTCTCGCATTGACTGCATACTGCTGCCCGGTCTCCGAGAGGAGGTTCCCTCGAAGATCGAGATGCGGGAAAGGCTGTGCGGTAAGCACGTTGTTATCTTCAAGCCACTTGAGCGTGGAAGGGTTGTCGACTGCTCCCGCGATCGCATTTCCAATATCCAGCCCGAGCGTATTACCCGTCTCGGGGTTCGTCGCTCCGAAAAAAGAATACGCGGCCAGATTCTGATTAAGCCTTCCACCTTGCAAGACGTTTGCTATTTTTTCATCCAGCGGCTGCGGATCCTCCGGTCCGAATCCGAGAGCACCGGCAAGCGAATTCCAGGGGCCTCGCCCCGTCAGTGCAATATCCGTCAGCCCGCGGCCTGCCACTGTAACGACGCCGGTCGTATTTGCTTCGTAATCTTCACCGCGAAATATCGCGACATTGCCATCCGGGAGCGAAACCACGATCGGCATTTTCGTATCCGCAATGGCGTTGGCATTTTGCACAACGTTCGCTCGAAGCGGATCGTCGGGCCCTACGATGTATGCGGTGCTGCCGTTTTGGAGTGGCTGCGCGAATTGATCACTGAATCCCTCCACGCCCGCAAATCTTGGTTCGGTCTGCGTGACCGTACCATCAGGATTTGCCTGCTGCTCGTAGGCTCCGAAGAAATTCGATAGCCATGATGGCTGGTTCGATGTGTCAGCCGTGTTTTGGGAAAAGTCTTTTCCGAATTGCTGCTGCGCTCCCAATTCCGCACCGTTGCTAAACGGCACCGCATCACTCGCTGCGGGATTGAGCGGATTATTGAACCATGCGCTTGCCGGAGTCGTCCCGAGCGACTGTTGCGGTGATAGTTGCGTCGCAAGATTTGCATTGGGAGGGGGCGCCCACCCGCCTTTCAAGCCCTTCGCATATTCGGGGACGGGCGTGATTTTCTCGGGGGAGGTGATCGCGTCGAACCAACGCGTATTGCCCTGTGGCGCTTGCGTCTGCACGTTTTGTCCAAAGGTACTTGCCGCTTTGTAGGTGTTGGGAGGCGGGGCCGTGCTCGTCATCGACTGGATCGGAGTCTGGTGCTGCGGCACTTGCATGCTATAGGTATTTTTGAGACTCGGGTCCAATTGCACGAGCCGCGCACCCTCGGTGTTTGTGTTGGGCGTCGGCACCGGGTTTGCGTAGCCCTCGAGAACCGCTTTTGCACCTTCGAAATCACCTTTGTCCGATGCGACTTGGGCGAGCACAGTCGGCTTCTCATCAAACGCGCTTGCGATGCTCTGTGAGATCTGCTCATCGAGCGGCTGATCACTCGACGTTGGAGGAGGCATCTTAAAAACTATCGGTTGGTTTGATCCTTCTGGTGTAAACGTGACTCCGCCCTGTTTTGCGGCCGCGGCGATCTCCGAGAGCTTGTTGTCACATTTGTTTTCCCCTTCGCCGCCCTTGATGCATGTGAATTCCTTGCCCATCTGATCTTTCCACGTAAGCTTTCCTTTCTTTGTCGAGCATTTTTTTATCCGATCCTTCAGTTCTTTGCCCTTCAGTTTTTTCAATTCATCCGGGGAACACTCGCCCGTGTCTTTTGCCGCTGGTTTCCCGGTCTTGCTGCCTGCTACGGTCGTGTCGCTGCTCTTGTCGCCCTCGGTCTTTACCGCATCTTTTTCTTTTGAGTCGCCGGAGGCGGCTGCTTGCGCGAGCTGCGCTTCCTGGCCGCTGTTTCCAGGATCAAGCGTGGCTACCGCCAGCGATGCTCCGCTTGCAGCGAGAAATGTGAATGCAACGACGAAGAATGCTTTGAAAACATAAGAAACAGACCGACCTTCCTCGGGTGGCATTGAGGAAATCATATCAGTAAAAAACGCCCAAATTCCTTCACGTGTTGTATGTCTGTGAGTTTGTATTGCGACGTTCATGAACCCCGTTAGAAGTTGCGAAATAGATCCACTGGGGCTCTATGCTATAATCCCCGCATGATACGGGTATTACAAGATGTCGTTGATCAGGCGGAACAATGGACGAGGAGCGACCGCGAGGAACTTTTGGCACATGCGCGGAAGATCGACGCGCGACGTAGGAAAGTCTATGTGTTGAGTGCGGAGGAACGTGCGGCCGTTCAAAAGGGGCGAAAGAGCCCACTCGTTTCCGAGAAAAAAGTCAAAGCATTTTGGAAGCGTCTTGGCGTGGCATGAAAATCCGTTTTCGCGCCGAAGCAATTGCCGATATACAAGAAATTTACGACTATCTTATAAAGCGCAGCAAACAAGGCGCGGAACATGTTGCGACTGCTTTAGATGAAGCAGTGGGTTTTATTGGGGCTCAACCATCCGGATCCGAGGAGACCGACGATAAGGCACTTCGCGTGAAGAGCGTGATCGGATATCCATACAAAATCTATTACGATATTCATCCTGGAAGAATTGAAATTGTTCGCGTTCGCCATGACTCGCGTCAGCCATGGAGACCGCGATGATCTACGACTATCACATCGTGCTCGGTTTTATCTCCGTGGTTGTCGGTATCCTCGGCTACATCCCATATTTCCGAGATATCTACCGAGGCAAAACAAAACCCCATGTATTCACGTGGGTCATTTTTGCACTGCTAAACGCCATCGTATTTTTCGGTCAGGTATCGGCAGGTGCCGGAGCAGGCGCGTGGGTTTCGGCCATAACGGTCCTTGGTTGTTCTGCGATCGCGCTTACCGCGTTTTTCCGCGGAGAGCGGGAGATCACAAAGACCGACTGGCTCTGTTTCATCGGCGCCCTGCTCGGTATCGTACTCTGGCGAATTACTGATGAACCGCTCACCGCAGTCGTTGTCGTGACGGTAGTAGACGTGTTTGCATTCGCCCCGACCTTCCGGAAGTCCTACATGAAGCCGCACGAAGAAACGATTAGTACATATGTCTTGAGTACGTTGAAATATGTTCTTGGCATAGCCGCTCTTGGATCATTCAACGCGACAACGCTACTCTTTCCTGTCGCGGTTTGCCTGCTAAACTCTTCGCTCGTCACGATGTTGTTCATCCGCCGCCGGCAACTTAAGACCACGAACGCATGACCTACGACTACCACATCGTACTCGGTGCGATCGCTGCAGTGGGCAGCCTTGTCGGCTACGGGCTCTATTTTCGGAGCATATTTCGCGGAATCACGAAGCCGCACCCCTTTTCGTGGTTGATCTTTGTTGTTCTCGATGGAACGGTTTTTGTCGCACAAGTCGTGAGTGGCGGGGGACCAGGCGCGTGGGTGACAGGCGTTAGCGCGCTCATGAACGCCCTCATTTTTCTCCTCGCCCTCACGCGGGGAGAGAAGCGCATCGCAAAGGTGGATTGGGTTTGTCTGGCGTGCGCATTTTTCGGCATCGTCTTGTGGTGGATCACCGATCAGCCGCTCTTGGGAGTTGTTTTTGCTGCAGCAGCTGACGCGATCGCGAAAGTTCCCACGCTTCGCAAATCGTATCTGCGCCCCGACGAAGAATCGATAACCCTCTGGTCGTTGGATATACTCAAATTTTCTCTATCGATCGCAGCTCTTTCATCGGTAACTCTCACGACCGCGCTCTTTCCCGCAGAAGCTGTTGTTACCAACGGCCTCCTCGTGATACTCATCTTGCTTCGCCGCCGGCAATTGGATAGAATCCCGAAATCATGAACGTCACGCTGATTGGAATGTCCGGAGCGGGGAAGAGTTATATCGGACAAAAACTCGCGGAGAGTCTCGGATTGGAATTTCTCGACGTCGACCGCATGCTCTTGGAGCCGGCACACAAAAAGCCGTTGCAGGATATTCTTGATGAGCTCGGCGACGAGAAATTCATGCAGTGGGAAGAGCGCATGATGATCGATGCGACAACAGACAAAGACGGCCTCCTCATTTCGACACCCGGCAGCGTTGCCTACGAAAAAGACGCACTCGAGCATTTCAAGAATATCTCCTCCGTCGTGTACCTGAGAGTTCCTTTCTCGGTCATAGAGAAACGCGTGGGCACTACGCCCAGAGGCATTGTGGGCTTGGGCAAAAAGACCCTGCGGGAGCTTTACGACGAACGTCATCTCCTCTACCAAAAGCACGCTCATTTCGAGGCGGATGCGCATGAGCGAGATGTGAGTGGGGTCATCGAAACGATCAAAGGCTTTCTCCATAGTAGGAAATAGTCGTCCTTGACAGTCTACGGATGTCTGCTAAAATGCCTCTAAATATGCAAAAGATGCAGCAAATGAGCCAGATGATGATGGGTATGATGATGCGCTCCGAAGCGGAGGCGTTTTGCTTGCATATCTAAGTCCAACTAGACATTCAGACAAAAACCCTCCGCTCGGAGGGTTTTTGTTTGTTCTTTTCCGCCCGAGGCGGACAGGCTGTTCTTTGAAAAAGGTGGGGAACATTAGACTGCTGAGGAGAAAAGTTCCTCTTCAGTCACCGTGTTCCTCACTCTCACATCACGCAGGAGGCCTCACTTGGACGCACTTATGACGCGAGCCATCGTTGCCGCAATGGCGAGCTCCAATGCTTCATCGGCAATACTGATCGAGAAAAGAAGAGATGGCACTGACCATCATAAAGTCAGCTTCGTGATTCTTGGGCTGGCAGAGCTCACCACTCGCGGCGATTCTTATGTCGTGTCCCCCCAGCAGGTTGCGGGAACCATCAATCTGCTTCGTGCGACACAGGGTGGGAACGGCGCTATACCCACCTTTCTCATCGACCAGTCGACGAACGCGGTAAGCGCGTTCAAGTTGTAGACGCGGCCTGACGAGAGGCATCTGCTCCGGCGGGGGAGACACATCTGATGATTTCAGATGTCCCCGCCGGTTCGTTTTTTTGATATATTTTCGCTCTGGACACCACATTTCACGATGCTATGATATACGCACTTAGCCATAAAAAGATAAAATCATATGTCCACTCCCGTCTCCCTTGTCAGTGCGATTGAAAAGGCAGTCAGCGAGCGTTCGCTTCTTAAGCACCCTTTTTATCAGGCCTGGTCAGCGGGAGCGCTCACGAGACAGCAGCTCGCAGGCTACGCGAAAGAATATTATTGGGTGGCACGCAATGTCCCGGGCATTATGAATGAGATAGAGAAACGGGTACCCGCCAGTCTCGCTGCTGGGACGAAAAAGATACTTGCGGAGCAGGCGAGCGAAGAGCGCGAACACGTCGAGCTTTGGGAGCGTTTCGCCCGCTCGCTCGGCATTACAAAAAAACAGCTTCGCTCCTACCGGCCGACCACAACGGTGCGCAATGCCGTATCGAATATCACTAAGACGGCGCGCAAGGGATTCGAGGAGGGGATCGCAGCGATGTATGCCTTCGAGTCAGAGCTTCCGGCGATTAGCTCGACCAAGAGCGAGGGGCTTATAAAATTCTACGGATTGAGAAGCAAAGACGCACATGTGTACTTCAAGGAGCACATCAAGGAAGAAAAACACTTGCGCTTGTGGCGCCGCTTCCTCCGCAATGTCGCTCCGGCACGCAGACGGGCCGCGCTCGCGGCCGCGCGCACGGCCGTCGCTGCGCAAAATCAAGTGCTTGACGGCGTCATGAAGCGATACTGTACGGGAATGATGCGATAAGCGCATTCAGGCGACTGCGAGTCTTAGAAATTCTTGTCTCGTTTTCTCATCGTCCAAAAAAGATCCGCGCATTGCGGATGTCATTGCCTTGCTATTTTGCTTTTCCACACCCCGCATCATCATGCAGAAGTGTTCTGCCTCAATGATTACGCCCACACCGAGAGGCCGCAAACTTTTCTGTAACGCGTCGGCTATTTCTTTTGTCAGGCGCTCCTGTAATTGCAGCCTGCGCGCGAAAACGTCCGCCACCCTGGCAATTTTGGAGAGTCCGACGATACGCCCGTTGGGAATGTACCCGACGTGTGCTTTGCCGACAAAGGGAAGCAAATGGTGCTCGCACAAGCTATAAATCTCGATATCTTTGACCACGATCATTTCGTTGTGGTCCTCTTCGAAGAGTGCATCTGCGATAACTTCCTCGGCACTCAAGTGATATCCTTGTGTGAGAAACCGCAAGGATTCTTCCACTCGCCGTGGCGTTTCTTTCAAGCCATTACGCGTGGGGTTTTCACCGAGTTCTTCGAGTATCTTTTTGATAGCGTCTTGCATACAAGGAAGTATAGCCTGCTGCCTACGCCATAAGTCCATTCAGAACTTCGGATGTAGGCTTCGCGACGCTCATGCTGTAGAAATGGATGCCCGGCACCCCGTGGGCGAGCAGATCTTTACACTGCGCGATAGTTGAGTCAATGCCCGCCCGATGAATGTCCTCTTCCTTGTCGAAACGGTTGATTGAATCTTGCACGGACTGGGGGATCTTTGTATAGAATATCCGCGGGAGGACTTCGAGGTGTTGTTTCTTGTAGAGCGGTTTGATGCCCGGGATAACTGGTACCTGTATGCCAAGGCGCGCGACATCGTCGCGGAAGCGATAAAACGCCTCGTTGTCAAAAAACATCTGCGTGATGATGAAGTGCGCTCCGGCGTCGACCTTTTTTTTGAGATACGCGAGGTCGGTCTCCATATCAGGCGCTTCGAAGTGTTTTTCCGGGTAGCCGGCCACCCCGATGCAGAAATCGGTTTTCTCTGCCCGTTCTACCGGATCGAGATACACGCCGTCATTCATGCGCTCTATCTGCTCGACCAAATCCGAAGCATGCTCGTTCACGAATGATGCTGCCGTTTGAGCATCCGCCAGCGGACCGTCGCCTCGCAGAGCGAGCACATTCTCGATGCCGTGAAAATGGAGCGTGAGAAGCACATCCTCGGTCTCGTCTTTGGTGAATCCGCGGCAGATGAGGTGCGGCGTGGGCTCCACACCAAGACGGGACTGCGCCGCGATGCAGATGGCGTTGGTGTCGAGGCGCTTGTGTTTCATCCGTTCGACTTTTTTCCCGTCGACCTCCTCGACACTTCGCTCGTGCGCATGCGAAGTGACACTCATGAATGCCGGCTTGTAGCGCATCAGGACCTCGAGCTCTGCAAAGAGCGTCTCCATGCTTGTGCCCTTGCGTGGGGGAATGATCTCGATCGAGGTAAAGGGCACCGACGAGTTTTTTATGAGATCGGTTACTTTCATACCCGGCTAGTACAATTTCGAATAATTCCTGGCGCAGGTCCAACTGCGAACGTTGGGTTCACTTTCCGAATCAATTTTCTTTTCATAGGTTGTTGAAGGTTCACGCACAAGCCAATTCGAAATTGTCCTGCCGGGCATGGTCTAAGGACTTTTTTGGGTGTCTGTCCATTCTTTCCGGAGAATTCGTACCGCTTCCATCATTCGTCCAAGTTGCGTCCACGCTTCCTCGCCACGGGTCTTAAGACCGCAGTCGGGGTTGATCCACACACGATGAGGGTCCAGGTCGAGTGAGCGGGGAATGGCAAGCATCTCCTCGACCGTGGGAAGTCGCGGGCTGTGAACGTCGAAAACGCCGAGCCCGATCGACGCAGGGAAACCGGAGGCACGGATGGATGCCGCGACTTTGCCTTTCGCCTTGCTGTCTTCGATAGATAGCACGTCGGTGCCCATCTCGCGAATAGCATCGAGAATGTCGGTAAACTCCGAAAAGCACATGTGGCTGTGTATGACCACTTCGTCCGGCACGGACGCGAAAGTGTGTCGGAACGCGTTAACGGCATGGCGCAGGTAGTGGGCGCGCTCTGATTTGTCTACCGGCAGCGCTTCGCGAAGCGCGGGCTCGTCGATCTGGATATGCGTGATGCCGGCCGATGCCAGATCGCGTACTTCCTCGGCAAGTGCGCGGGCCACCTCATAATACTGGGCCTCTGGCGACATATCCTCGCGCGGGAATGACCATTTCACGATCGTGACGGGGCCAGTGAGCATTCCTTTCATGGGTTTCCTCGTACACGATTGCGCGTAGGTACTCCACGATACGGTAAAGGGTTGCGGGCGGGACACCGGCCCGGTTATGACGGGCGGACGGACGTGTCTCGTGCCATAGGATTGCACCGGCCCCTTGATAGGGGTGAAGCCCGAGAAATTCTCGGCGAAGTACTGCACCATATCATTGCGTTCGAATTCGCCGTGGACGAGAACATCAAGTCCCAGATCCTCCTGACGCGCGACACAGTCTTTGATGAGCCCTTCGATGAAACGCTGGTAGTCGGCGTCGGTCATTTTTCCCGCGCGCCAATCGCTGCGCGCCTTGCGCACTTCGGCGGTCTGCGGGAAGCTTCCGATAGTGGTCGTCGGGTACACAATATCACTCACCCAGTATGTTTTGCGCTTGCGTGCGAAGCGCTCTTCCGGCAGCGCGTCGTTTTGCATCGTAAACGGGGCGTACTTCGCGTCCCCGGCCTTTATTGCCGAGAGCTCTGCAAGCTTCTCAAGGGCAAACGAGAAACCGGCTGCTTCTCCTTCTGCCGAGAGCGGTACGTGCAGAAGTGAGCACGAGGGGCTGATGAAAAGTCGTTCGTCGGCAATTGTCCCCCGGATAGTGGCAAGTATTTTCTCACTGCGCGTCGATACCGGCCAAACATTGTGGCCATTCACGATACCGGCGATGAGGATCTTGTCTTGCGGGAATTTCGGGAGGAGGGAAAGATTGCCAGGGCCGTCCAGAAAATCGAGTCCGATACCAGCGACTGGCAGCGAAAAGAGCCGCTCGGCGAAATCGTTCACCGCTCCGAAGTAGACATGAAGATGCACCGGGCGTTTTACTCCCGCGAGGAAATCTTCATATCCCTGCGGTATCCCCTCTGTGATGAACGATGGCTCCTCAAGCTGGATTCTCGTGTGGGCAGGAAGGGAATTGATGAACGCAGAATACTGCGAGGCGAGGATGGCAAAGAGTTCCGGCAGAGAGCGGGATGTGCGGTTAATTGAATAGGAGAGAAGTGTCCATGGTCCGATGAGCGAAAGGATATGACGCGGATCCGAGAGATCGGGGAGTAGCGCGTCCTTCTGCCATACGGGATCGCCTTCGATCTCCGGTTGGACGATGTGGTAATTGGTGTTGAACCACTTTACCATGGGGGAGGCGGGCTTCCCCTCCGCGCCGCGTGGGATCGAGAGGTAGACCGCGAGCGACGAAACAGCATCCTTCGGCGTGCCAAAGCGCGACGGTACAATGCCAAAGCGCACTGCGGTCGCAAGGAGGCGGTCGTAGAGATCAATATCTCCGACGGGAATGAGGTTGAGGCTCTCTTGCGCAGCGCGGTTGTATCGCATCACTTCCGCCAAAGCGCTCTGCACGTCTTTTTCGGTGGCAGCTCCTTTCCAGAATCGCTCGACCGTTTGTTTGATGAGCGACTGGTAGACGTTGGGGAATCCGAGGTTGGTTGTTTTCATAGAGGTTGATGATACGAGTTAGATTATAAATTAAAAACCCAGCTGGCCGGGCTGGTTGGCGCTATGTATTTTCCTGCAAACTATAGCACCAACCGCACCCTTTGCCCGGGCATTGCCATCATCATGTCCATAATTATACGGCCGGTGATTATTCGCTTCATGGTGACATAATAGCACTCCAGAAAGTGGTGTCGAGAGGGGCGGGAATGATCTCGTGGTAGTATATGCCGCAATGAGTCCCGTTAGAAGTTTCGGAAGTTCGGAACTATACCATTCATCTGTCTATTTCCATTATGGTCGAATTGTTACCAACTGCGATAACCGAGTCGGAAGCGCAGGCTTCCTACTTCTAACGGGATGAGCGGGAATTTCAACGGACTTCTGAAAGCGCAGTGGAAGCAGGGCAGATTTTTGTGTGTAGGATTAGACAGCGATTTTGAGAAAATCCCAGAGAGCGCGCGCAAGCAGGGCATCCGTGAGACAATCGTCAGCTTCAATCGCGCCATCATTGATGCCACACACGACCTCGTGTGTACATACAAACCCAATCCCGCATTTTATGAAGCGCACGGCGACGAGGGATGGAAGGCTCTACGCGAGACGATAGAGTATATTCACAGTGCCGCACCTGATGTGCCGGTCATACTTGATGCGAAGCGGGGAGATATCGGCAATACGAATGTCGCATATGCCGAGTCGGCATTCGATCACCTGCATGCCGATGCCATCACCGTGCAACCATACCCAGGCCGCGAAGCCTTACAGCCATTTCTCGATCGCAAAGACAAAGGCGTCATCGTCTGGTGCCGCACTTCCAACGGCGGCGCGGGCGAGTTTCAGGACCTCGCGGTAGATGGTGTGCCACTGTATCAGTTCATCGCGCGTCGCGTTGCAGAAGATTGGAACAAGAACAAAAATTGCGCGCTCGTCGTTGGTGCGACATATCCGAAAGAGCTCGCGGCTGTGCGCGCGATCGTTGGCGATCTACCTATTCTGATACCGGGAATTGGTGCACAAAACGGTGATATTGAGAAGACAGTGCAGGCAGGGAAAGACAGTAAAGGGCAGGGAATGATTATTGCGGCTTCGCGCTCGATCATCTTTGCGTCAAGCAGCGCGGATTTTGCAGAGGCTTCTCGGGCTAAGGCAGTTGAATTTCATGATGCCATCAAGAAATCGTTGTAGAATAAATGGATTATGACCGAAGAGGAAGCACTTGATCTTCTCCAGCGGGTAGGCGCATTCAGGACTGGTCACTTTGTTTTTACATCAGGCCAGCACAGCGATACGTATATAAACAAAGACATGATCTTCGTCCATCCTCGCGAGACATCCTTGCTCTGCAAAGGATTTGCCGAGGCGTTTAAGGATGCGAATATCGAGGCGGTAATCGCTCCGGCGGTCGGGGCAATCATTCTTTCCCAGTGGACCGCGTACCACCTGGGAGAAATGACCGGCCGCGACGTGTACGGACTCTATGCCGACAAAGATGGGGAAGGTGGTCTCGTCATTAGGCGCGGGTACGATAAGATCATTGCCGGCAAACGCACGCTCGCCGTAGAGGATCTGTTGACAACAGGCGGATCGCTCAAAAAAGTAGTCGAAGCCGCGCGTGCTGCGGGAGCGAATGTCGTCGGGGCAATGGCGATCGGTAATAGAGGCGGGGTTACCAGGGAAGCAGTCGGAAATCCTGAACGGTTCGAATCGTTAGTCGACGTGCACCTCGAACAGTGGCCCGAAGAGGAGTGTGAATTGTGCAAAAAGGGAATTCCGGTCAATCCCGATATAGGACACGGAAAGGAATTTCTGGCAAGGCAGAAGAAAGAAACTTCATGATATCTTTGGTATGATAGTGGTTAGGTGGATACATTATAGGAGTAATAATACTTAGAGATATGCAAAATACATGGATTTGGGTGGTGATTGCAGTAATCGTCGTTGGCGGAGGTTTCTGGTGGTGGCAGAGCACACAGACGCCTGCAACGAATACCGGCGCTGATACCAATGTAGTGGTGGATACGGGCGCGGGCTCGCAAGTGCCGGCAGACACGGGTACGCCGAGCTTGCCCATGACGGCAACGATCACATACGATGGGGCGAGCTTCTCGCCTTCATCGGTGACGATCAAGAAAGGGGGGACGGTAGCCTGGAACAACGAAGGCACAGCAGAGATGTGGATTGCTTCGGCGCAACATCCCAACCACACCGCCTACAGCGATACCTCACGTGTGGCTCACTGCCCAGATACTTCAAAAACGGCATTTGACCAGTGCGCGGGCGGTAACAATTACACATTCAAATTCGATAAGGTCGGAACATGGAACTACCACGACCACTTGAATGCGACGATGTTCGGTTCTGTGACAGTGGTGGAGTAATTCGTGGTAGGAGGTAAAATAGGGGGATGAAGGATCAAGAATTCCCAGAAGAACTTCTGCTCAAGCTCAAGCGGGCGGAAGTTCTTCGTTATGGGGAAAATCCGCACCAGCGGGCAGCCCTGTATCTCGATTTGAACTCGCCACGACCGGGCGCTGCGACTGCGCGCAAAGTGCAGGGCAAGGAATTGAGCTACAACAACTTGCAAGATGCTGATGCGGCATTCGAGTGCGTAGCAGAATTCGAAGAACCGACGGTTGTCATCGCAAAGCACATGAATCCATGCGGCGCAGCGGTGGGAGAGAATGTGCAGGAAGCATATCTGCGTGCGCTCGCCTGCGACCCCGTCTCGGCCTTCGGGGGAATCGTTGCGATGAATTCGAAGCTCACCGCCGTGCTCGCGACGGAGCTCGTCAAGATATTTCTCGAGGTCGTTATTGCGCCCGAAGCGGAGGAAGACGCTCTTGCGATCCTTTCGGCCAAGCCCAATGTGCGGGTTCTCCTCACGGGTACGATGCCGGACCCTTCTGCGAAGAGGAAGATGGTTCGTTCTATCGCAGGTGGGGTGCTCGTCTCAACGGCCGACGACACGGTATTCGACGGAGAAGTGAGGACCGTGACGAAGCGCTCACCGACCGCCGATGAATTGTCGGACCTGATGTTCGCGTTTACCGTTGTGAAGCACGTCAAATCCAACGCCATCGTCTATGTAAAAAATGGCGCAACGCTTGGCATCGGAGCAGGGCAGATGAGTCGCATCTACAGCGCAAAGCTCGCCGCCCTGAAAGCCTTTGATATGCCTCAACAGAAGCCTACCTTAGAGGCGTCGCCTCTAAGTCCTTTACACGGCTCCATCGTTGCCTCTGATGCATTCTTTCCATTTTCCGACGTAGTCGAAGCCGCGCACGAGGCCGGAGCGACCGCGATAGTCCAGCCTGGTGGCTCCAAGAATGACCAAGAATCAATCGATGCTGCCGACAAGTACGGCATGGCGATGGTATTCACCGGGGTACGCCACTTCCGTCATTGAAATGAAGAAATCCAGGAGGTCAGACCTCCCAGGTTCCTTCATTTTCAGGTCAAAACTTTAATGTCGCAAAGTAGTCGTCGACGGTCTCTGCGCGACGGATCATTTTGAACTCTGGGCCTTGCCCGCCTTCGCCAGAGGCTCCGGCGTGGCGAAGAAGAAATTCGGCCGAACGAAGTTTGCCGTTGTAATTGAATCCCATTGCGTGAGCGTGCGCTCCGGTGTCGTGGATGACGACGAGATCATCGGGTTCGATCAAAGGCAACTTGCGATCGATCGCGAATTTGTCGTTATTTTCACAGAGTGACCCGACCACATCATACGTTTCGTTCTGCGCAGCATTCTCTTTGCCAAGCACCGTGACGTGGTGGTACGCGCCGTACATGCCGGGCCGCATCAGATCGGCCATTGTGGCATCGAGGCCGACGTATTTTTTGTACGAGCTCTTAACGTGGCGTACCCGCGAGATGAGATATCCGTGTGGTCCGGTGATGTAGCGTCCGCATTCCATATGAAGCGCAGGTATCGCACTGCCAAACGTCTTTTCTGCTGTCTCTTTGACGCCTTTGCCAAACGCTTCAATATCGAACTCTCTATCTTCTGGTCGATAGGGAATACCGATCCCGCCGCCAAGATTGATGAATTCGAACGTGATATCCAGCGTATCTTGAATTTCTTTTGCGGTCGATAAGAGTTCGCGAGCCGCTTCGAGAAGAAATTCAACATTTAGCTCGTTGGACACCGGCATCGAATGAAGCCCGAAGCGCCGGATGCCTTTTTCTTTGGCGCGGTGGTAGACTTCGAAAAGCTGCTCACGCGTCATGCCGAATTTTCTTTCTTTTGCATCCCCGATAATAGCGTTGCCGGTGCGCAAAGAAATAGGGGTATAGCGGAAGCAAATGATGTCGGGCAACCCGGCGGCTTTCTCGAGGAAATCGAGATGATTGGGGTCATCGAGGTTGATGAGCGCGCCTCTTTTTTTCGCCTCAACGAACTCCTCTGCAGGCGTGTCGTTGGAGCTGAATATGATCTCCCCTCCGCTTATACCAACACGGTCGGCGAGGATAAGCTCCGGAAGCGAACTGCAGTCCAGACCGCTCCCTTCCTCTTTCACGATCTTGAGGATCTCCGGATTCGGCAATGCTTTGACGGCGAAGTGTTGTTTGAACCCTTTGTTCCACGAGAAAGCATTGCTGAGCCGGTTGGTCTGACGACGGATACCAGCCTCGTCATATATATAGAGGGGCGTCGGATGTGCGCCGATAAGTTCCTCTATCTGATTTTTTGTGAATGGAAGTGTTTTCATACGCGCATATTCTCACTGATGGAGCGCACCGCGCGCTCGATATTTTCCCTGTGTCCATAGGCCGACACGCGCATGTAGCCTTCGCCTCTATCTCCGAATCCCGAGCCGGGGGTCGCGATAACGTGCGCTTTCTCGAGAAGTTGGTCAAAAAATTGCCACGATGTTAATCCAGAGGGACATTTCAACCAGATGTATGGTGCGTGCACGCCCCCGAAAACGGTATAGCCCGCCTTCGTAAGGCCCTCGCGAATGATACGCGCGTTTTCCATGTAGTAATCAATCTGCTCGTGTGTCTGCCGCTGCCCTTCCGGCGAAAGCACCGCGAGCCCCCCTTCTTGCGCGATGTTTGAAGCGCCGTTAAACATCGTCGTCTGGCGCCTATTCCACATTTGGTTCAACGTTCCCGTAGAGGCGTCCTCGGCCACCAACTCTTTTGGCACAATAGTCCACCCGAGCCGCACACCGGTAAATCCGGCGGCTTTTGAGAGACTCTGGATCTCGATGGCGCACTGTTTCGCTCCCTCGATCTCGTAGATGCTTTTTGGCAGAGCGGCATCGCGGATGTATTCCGAATATGCCGCGTCAAAGACAATGATGGCTTTGTGTTCGAGAGCGTATTCGACGAACGTTTTCAATTGTTCTCTTGTGATAACAGTGCCGGTTGGGTTGTTGGGACTGCAAAGAAAGATCAGGTCGACGTGCTCGCCCCGCCCTTGGCGGGGCTCACGCGGGGGTTCGGGAATAAAGCCATTCTCTTCCAAGGCTGGCATATACACGACCCGTTTTCCCGCAATTATGTTTGAGTCGCGATAGACCGGGTACACAGGGTCGCCTATCGCCACAACGCTCTCGTCGGAAAAGATAGAAGAGATATTTGCGCAATCCGGTTTCGCGCCATCGCTCACGAACACTTCCGCCGGTTCTACGCTCACTTTGCGCCCTGCATACCATTCTGCAATTGCGCCGCGCAATCGTGTGTCGCCCTGCTCGTCACCGTAGCCGGTGTACGTCTCCGCGCTGCCTAACTTTTCCACACCGCGTTTCAGCCCCTCGAGTACGGCAGGGACAATGGGCTCGGTCGTATTGCCGATACCGAGCTTCAAAAGCTCCACACCCGGATGGGAATCTGTGAACGCTTTTGCGCGTTTCGTTGTCTCTAGGAAGAAATATCCTTCAGAGACATCTTTGTAGTGTGAATTAATTTTTGCCATACCCGGCTAGTACAATTTCGAATAATTCCTGCCGCAGTTCTAACGGTGAACGTTTGCAGTATCTCTATGCCCCTTTTTTCTTGTCATAGGTTGGTGAATATTCATACAAGGCAATTCGAAATTGTCCTGCCGGGCATGGTTCGAATTGTAATGCGGTTACACAAACTTTCATAATACGTTATTTCTTCAGTCCCAAAACGTCCTGCATGTCGTAGAGACCGGGTTTCTTTTTGGCAACCCATTTCGCGGCGACAAGTGCACCTCGCGCGAACGTTGCCCTGTCTACCGCATGATGCCTGAGTTCAAGCGTCTCGTCCGGAGTCGAGAACGTTACGGTGTGGTCTCCGACGACGTCGCCAATCCTCGATGAATGGACCAGCACGTCCTCTTTACGGACGAGCTTAAGGATTTCCTGCAAGCGCTTGGCTGTTCCGCTCGGGGCGTCTTTCTTCTTTGTGTGATGTGTTTCCGAGACCTCGACACCCGCGTCCGGGAGAAGCTTCGCGACGAGATCCGTGATGTAAAAAAGCACATTGACGCCGGTCGAGAAATTTGCCGACCATACGACGGGGATTTTTTGCACAGCGCCTAGGATGGCGTCTCTTTGGGCCGTCGTGTGGCCGGTCGTACCGATAACGAGCGCTTTTCTATTGTTCGCGACGATTTTTGCGAGAGCTTCAGACGCGGGAGCGGTTGTAAAATCGATAACAACATCCGCTCTGGAAATGACGGCACTCAAATCACCACCGGAATCTACCGTTCCGACTATTTCGAATGACGGATCTTCCTTGGCGCATGAGACCAACAATTGACCCATGCGGCCGTGCGCACCGCAGATAATTATTTTTGTCATATTTATTTCTTTAGGTATCCGACTTTTCGCAGGGTTTCCTCGAGTCGGGCGCGATTCGCTACTGCCATGGGTGTGAGCGGCAAACGGTATATTTCTTGCAAGCGCCCTCCCATCGCAAGGGCTGCTTTGACGGGGATGGGATTTGTTTCGATGAAGAGGTCTTTGAAAATTGGCGCAAGCCGCGCGTTCATCGCGCGCGCTTCGGCGAAATTGCCGTCGAGTGCGGTGTGGACCATTTCGCGCACTTCTCGCGGCACGACATTGGAGGCAACACTGATAACGCCGTCTGCCCCGAGACTCATCATGGGGAGTGTCAGAGAATCATCGCCGGAGAGTATCGAGAATTCGTCGCCCAGACGCGCACGCAGAGGTGCGATGCGCTCTGTTGTGCCGGTCGCTTCCTTCACGCCGATGATACTTTGGGGCAGATCGGTGCGCAGCCGCACAATGGTCTCAAGAGCAATGCCTACTCCCGTGCGTCCGGGAATGTCGTAGATGATGATGGGCAAGCCGCCTTGCTCCGCGATGGCGCGAAAGTGCTGGTAGAGGCCTTCTTGCGTCGGCTTGTTGTAGTAGGGCACGACTTGAAGTGAGGCGCTCGCTCCCGCCGCCTCTGCCTCCCGTGTCAGCTGTATTGCTTCGTCAGTTGAATTCGAACCTGTGCCCGCGATTACCTTGCAGCGGCCGTTCACGAACTTCACGACAAGCTCGACTACTCTATTGTGCTCCTCGTGCGAGAGAGTCGGGGATTCGCCGGTCGTGCCGCAGGGAACGATGCCGTCAATGCCCCCCTCTATCTGCGCTTCGACAAGCGTGCGCAGTGTCTCTTCGTCTACCTCGCCGGTCGTTGTAAAGGGCGTCACAAGCGCCGTGTATGCACCCCTATAGTTCATGTGCTGATGATAGCGGGGATATAGGACTATCGGCAAATTCTTGGGGATAACTTGCATATTTCTCACGATTTGTTATAATCCTGACATTCGTCCCGTTAGAAGTCGCGGAAGTTCTGATAGTGATATATCCGCGGCAAATGACTGGAACGAAGTGAAATTTATTAAATCTAACTTTGAGTCGGAAGCCCCAGCTTCCTACTTCTAACGGGATGAGAACCATAAGCCAAGTCGTCGAGGAGGTTATCCAACGCTCGCCGTTCCTTGCGGAAACTATCGCCGAGGGGATTGCGAATAATGCGCAAATCGCGCGCCGCATCAAGCCGGACGTGGAAAAAAGACTGCTTGAAAAGGTCTCCGAGTCAGCTATCGCAATGGCGCTCCATCGCATGGGCAAAAACCTGCGCACCCCGATGTTCGGCCTGCGGTTTCTGAAACAGTTGAACGACATCACGGTGCGCTCAAGTCTCGTCGAATTCGTCTGCCCGAATGCGGAGGAGCTCTCGGAGCTGTTGGAGACGATATCGAAAAGTGCGCGTCGCCGCAAAGACACGTTCGTAAATTTCTCGCGCGGCATGCACGAATCACTTCTCATTGTTGACGAAGAATCAGCAAAAGAAGTCGCCGCCGCTCTCGGCAAACACAAAAATATTCTCCGCACCGACAACCTCTCGGCCATCACGCTCCGGCTTCCCGAATCAAGCCTCAAAGTTCCGGGCCTCTACTACCCGATACTAAAAGCGCTCGCAAGCGAGGGTATCAGCTTCGTCGAAGTCATGTCTGTCCGCACCGAACTTTCCATCATTTTCGAAGACAAAGACGTCGACCGCGCGTTTTCGGTCTTGAAGCGGATTACCTCCTAACCTAGGAGGTCAGACCTCCTGGAATTCTACACGTTAAGCGCGGCGCAGAGACATATAAATGTCTTCCAGCGCTTTGACGGCGTCGCCGGCGGCGATGTTGTTTTGATGGTAGAGGCCGTCGGTGCAATCGCCTGCGGCCCAGACGCGCGAGTGCGAGGTGCGGTGCGTACGCGGGTCGACTTTGATCTGCCCGATTTCGTTTTTGTCTAGGACAGTGCCAGTCCAGTCAGTATTTGGAATGAGACCGATCTCGACGAAGATGCCTTCGACGGGGAGCAGACTCTCGACATTTGTCTTTGTGTCTTTCCAGCGTACGCCGGTAACGAATTGCGCACCTTCCACCGCAAGAATCTCGCTGTTTTTTATGACCCGCATGTTGGGGTGCGCGAGCGCTGCGGCCACAGAAATCTCATCGGCTCGGAATGTCTCGCCGCGATTGAAAAGCGTTACGGTCTTGCAGTAGGCGAGCAACTGGAGCACAGTCTCGAATGCGGCGTTGCCGCCGCCAATGACTGCCACGTCTTTGTCTGCGAAAAGCGGGCCATCGCAGCTTGCACAATAAGTAAGGCCTTTTTGGTCGTATTGCGCTGCACCCGGCACTTCAAGCTTGCGGCGGTTGGCACCCGATGTTATGAGGACGACTTTTGCCTGGATATTGTTTCCGCCCGAGGCGGATCGGCCTTGGGCCGACGTTGTGATTTCGACGTGATCATCGGTTGCCACAAGTCCGGTCGCGAGCACGGGTGATTGAATGGTGAGCCATTCGCCCGCATATGCTTCGACGTGTTTGCGCAAATTCGCCGCGAGTTCGATACCGGTGAGCGACGGGGTCCCGATCCAATTCTGGACATCGGTCGAGACGGTACTCTGGCCGCCCCATTCGCTCGTGAGAAAAATAGTCTTGAGGCGTTTGCGCGCAGCGTATATCGCAGCTGCCGCGCCCGCTGGTCCACCGCCTACAATTGCTAATTCGTACATAGGCATTAGGCACCAGTGTACAGGCAACAGGAAAAAATCCCAAGATATTTTGTGTATCTCTCTGCTGCCTGCTGCCGGTTGCCTGCTACTTCCTTCGTAAGAAGGATGGCAGTCCACCCCACGAATCATCCTCTTCCTCGATCGCGGCTGCCTTTGCAGGCTCCGATTTCGTCTCTTTGACCGACTTGTCATGTTTCTCCATATCAGTTTTCCTCATCTCTTCACGTGTGCGCGGAGAGACGGGCGGGACGTCCTGATCTTTCTTGGCGACGAGTCGCTGGGATTGGGAGAACAAGGATGAACGCTGACTTGCTTCCGGAAAACCGGTCGCAATGACCGTCACGCGCACCTGGCCCTTCTTGAGCGAATCGTCGGTGACAGCTCCGAAAATGACTTTGGCGTCCGGATCGATTGCCTCGGTGATGACATTGGCAGCATCTTGCACTTCGAGCATCCCCAGATCCTCGCCGCCGGCAACGCAGAAAAGGACTCCCTTTGCGCCATGGATGGAAACTTCCAGAAGTGGGGAGTTGATGGCAGCGCGCGCGGCCATTTCTGCACGGTGCTCGCCGATAGCGGTGCCGATACCCATGAGAGCCGAGCCCGCGTTGTGCATGATGGCGCGCACGTCGGCGAAGTCGACGTTGATGATACCGGTCGTGGTAATGAGGTCGGAGATTCCTTCCACCGCCTGCTTCAAAATGTCATCGCACATGGCGAAGGCGTTCTTGATACCAGTTTCGCGACTGACGATAGCCAGCAGTTTGTCGTTGGGGATGATGATGAGGGCGTCTACCGCTTTGCGCAATTCCGCGAGACCCGCTTCGGCGAGCCGCATGCGCTGCGCACCTTCGAATCCAAATGGTCGCGTGACGACACCCACCGTGAGGGCTCCCAGCTCGCGTGCGATCTTGGCCACTACCGGTGCAGCGCCGGTGCCGGTGCCGCCGCCCATGCCGCAGGTGATGAAGACCATGTCAGAGCCTTTTATCGCCTCCTGGATATCTTCGCGCGTTTCTTCCGCCGCTTGCTTGCCAAGTTCGGCATTCATGCCTGCGCCCAATCCACGCGTTAGATTTTTGCCGATGTGTATCTTGCGCTTCGCTTTGGACTTATGGAGGTCCTGTCCGTCAGTGTTTATAGAGATGAAGTCCACACCTACCACGTGCGAGGAGATCATGTGATTGACCGCATTGCCTCCCGAGCCCCCGACCCCCACCACTCGTATCCGTGCAAAAGACTCAACATCAGGCTTCACTTGTTTGGTCATACCCGGCTAGTACAATTTCGAATAATTACTGTCGCGGCTGACTGCACCTGACAGAGGAAAATTGAGAACGGAACAGTGGCTTATACGTATTGCAATATCCATACCAAGACGATTCGAAATTGTCCTGCCGGGCATAGTCCGAACATAGTACCACTTTGCACAAAAGCGCAAACTTGACGTTGAAGACGATGTGATGCAAAGTGCACACCGGCAATCCTGCCGTTCTGGAGTTGGGTAATGGCAACACACAACCTAGGTGTGAAATGGTTCCTGCTCGACTCCTTAAGGTCGGGCAGGAAAGACCTTGAGATTCGAGTACGGGGCCGTTATATCGATAGCATCCATGAGGGCGACACGATTATTTTCAATGGTCGTGAACAACGCAGGGTCAAAAAAATCTCACACTTCGCAAGTTTCGACTCTGCGGTAACGGGCGAATCGGTAAAGCGAATTGCCCCCGGTCGTTCGCGGAACGCAACAATATCCTTCCTCCGCGAGCTGCATGGAAGGCAAGAACAGCGGGGCGTTGTGGTGTTTGAACTTGAGATGTTAGGACCGCCAATGGCGGAGACGGGAGGCTGACCTTCGTTTCCTCGGGGCGGTCTTTTGTTTTGTGCGGAACAAAAAGCACATAGGTCGGTTCTCGGTGCTTTCTCATTCTACGGCAATAGACTTCGCAAACCTTGTTTCAATGATTCCCACGCATCGCGTATGATCCCGCCGAGCGAGTACGAGCCGCCGGAAGTGTCTTCGGCATAGGCCCAGCGGCATAGGCCGTAGGCCACGGCCCAGGTGGCATCTACTCCCGAGGAGCGCGGAAGTTGTCCGATCTGCGAGACCTGCGAAGGTAGTTGCAGGACCGCGCGCGCGATCTCGGATGCACTGGTGAGTCCGGACCCGCCGCCGGTGATGACGATACCTGCGGGGAGTAAACGATGACGGCCGATTGATTTCAAATGCGCATTGACGAGCGTGTACATTTCCTTGAGTTGCGTCCCTACTATTACACTCATCTTCCGTTCCGGTATATCACTTCCGGTGACACCTCCGCGCTTCAGTGTCTCGGCTTCGGAAAGCGGGATCTTAAAAGAGAGTGCGATTGATTCGGTAATTTCAGAGGAGCCGGTGGGAAAGATCTTGAGCGAGATCGGCGTGTCGTCCTCGAAGATGACAAGCGAGAGGGTCTCCGCGCCGATGTTGGCCAGGACGACACCCGCTGTTTTTTGCGCCTTGGTGAGCGTGACCAGCGACGCTGCAAGGGGAGAAGCCATGACGCCCTCGACTTCGACACCCGCTGCCTCGACCGCATCGATGAGGTCGTCTTGATGCTGGCTAAGCATTGTTATCAAAAGCGTATCGACGGCGAGCTTCGTGCCCTGAAGACCTGCGGGTTTCCCAAAGACTTTTGTGCCGTCGACGCGATATTCGAGGGGGACGCAATGAATGATGGTGCGGTTGGTGAGCTTGGGTGATGCCCGCTTCTCGCTCTCGCGCAGAGCGCGCTCTATCTCGCGCTCGGTCACGATACCGCCGGATTGGGTGAGCGATACCTCGGCGCTGCTACGGATTTCGTCGAGGCCAATGCCGCCCAAGGCGACTCGCGCACCGCGTACCTTCACCTTTGCCGCTATGGCAGCGCGGCCAAGCGCCTCGCGCACACTTTTGGTCGCTTCCTTTGCATCAATGATATATCCGTGCCGCAGTCCGCGCGAGGCGGATGTGCCTGTGCCTAGAATGGTGAGTGGAAGTTCGGGGTTCTCGGCGGCCGCTGCAGCGATCACGACTTTGACGTGGTATGTGCCGATGTCGATGCCTGTATAGATTCGTTGCATGAAAAACCGAAGCGTCGCAGTATGCGCCGCTCGTGTGCCTCCATTATACGCCCATGGCGGAGGCCTTTCAGATGGAAGCACCCGTGGACAAACAGGTGGGCCAGATGGTCACGGAGGGTCACATGGTAGCGGCGCGCCTCGCGCGCCGCCTTTCGCACGTTGAGGAATATCTCACCCTCGGTTTTCGAAATAGGGAACGACAAAACGTTCGGAGGATACGTCTTTTTCCTATGCTCCCGATTCATTCGCTGTGCCAGTGTATCTGCGCAGATGACGAGTGAGAGTTCGTAGCCTCGCGGGAGCACCGCACGGGCCATCCTTTCATACGGCAAACGCGGCATAGAGCCGCGTGTAGTTGTTGCTATTGAAACTGTCGCCATTCTAGCGGGCGATAGGGGTACTTTCTGCGGGTCGCGAAGGTTGCGCGCCATCACGATTATGCGAAGGGCGGCCTCCCGGTCCGCGTACGGTCTCTATCACCTTTCCTTCTTTGATGAGTTGTTTGTAGTCGGCGCGGCGCTTTATCATCTTGAGCGCGCGCTTTTTCTTGACTATCTTTGAAGCGCTTCGCACATAGTAGCGCCCTCCGCGCACCGTGCGCACCAAGCCCGTGCCCTGCACGCGCCGCGAGAATTTGCGAATGGTAGAAAGCGTGCTCTCATTGCCGCTTTTCTGGACTTCAGCATTAATACTCATGTGGCGAGGAGTCTAGCACGCGATCGTATCGGAAGCAACTAAATGTATGACCGCAGGTGGTTTTGCACTCCGCTGGTAATTTCTCGTACTGTATCAGGTATTGCACGGGCGACAATCGGTTGCCGAATGCGTGGTGGACCCGTTTGGTGTTGTAGAAG
>Ga0209542_10003824_pt1 | contig 31744 bp, 34 predicted proteins | sample RifCSPhighO2_01_FD_184028 | JGI IMG/M metagenome (GOLD analysis project Ga0209542, IMG submission 184028) | Soil microbial communities from Rifle, Colorado - Rifle CSP2_plank highO2_0.1 (SPAdes) (version 2) | ecosystem: Environmental > Terrestrial > Deep subsurface > Rock core/Sediment ... | reverse complement strand
ACGCAAATCAGATATGGTCTTCGTCTGCGCAGGCATGGGCGGCGGCACAGGAACAGGAACCGCTCCTATTGTGGCCAGCGTTGCGAAGGACATCGGTTCTATAGTCATTGGAACTGTTACGATGCCATTTAAGATTGAGCGCGCAAGAGTCGATAAGGCTGAACATGGATTAGCTCAGCTCAGAAAGGTTGCGGACACCGTGATCGTAATTGACAACAATCGCCTCGTGAGCATTGCAGGAAACCTTCCTATTCAGCAGGCATTTGCCGTTGCGAACGAGCTCATAGCCACCATGATTAAAGGAATTGTAGAAACCATTGCTATCCCCAGCTTAGTCAACCTCGATTATGCTGATGTAAAGGCAATTATGTCAAATGGCGGCGTCGCAGCGATAGGCATTGGATACTCAGACACAGCTAATAAAGTTGAGGAAGCCGTGCGCGGAGCGCTCTCAAACCCCCTATTGGACATTAGCTATGATGGAGCAACAGGAGCACTCCTCCACATTACAGGCGGTCCAGATCTAACATTGGATGAAATCAATAAGATTGGTGAAATGGTAACCGAAAGTATGGATGATGACGCCAATGTTATCTGGGGAGCACGCATTGACGCAGAAATGCGCGGCAAAGTCTCCGTGATGACAATCATCACGGGAGTCAAGAGCCCATGGATCACAGGCAGAGGACAAGTCGAATCTCATGCAGCTACTGATCAACTGAGTGACGAGCTCGGCATAGAGATTATCAGGTAAGTTACGCTCATCACCTCGCTTGAGGTGACGCTTTCTTGCCTTCATCTTAACCACCCCCCAAACCCCAAGATGAAGGCAATTTTTTATTTTTTATAGAAAACCAGCAGCTATCAAATGCCTCTCAATGGTTTCTGGCAAAACCCTTGGACCAATATGCAAATCAACAGTTGACTTTTCTGAAATCGCATACAAGTGCTGCGGTTGGGCGGTGACAAGTGCCCTAGGCAATGATGCCTCGAATTGCCGCGCCGTGATGTCAACGTGCACATCAAGCCGGGGATCATGGTTCCACGCATGCCATAAACGTTCACCTTGTGCGCAGAAATCTCCCGCGACCATGGAAATTCCGAAACAGAGTTCCACAGCATACGCGCCAATATGGCATTTCCCTCTAGGAAAATTCGACATGACTGCTCTTAGGAGCCGCTCGAATGCTATTAATCCCTTTCCATAAGGCAGTGCGCGCACTTCAGGAAGCGTATAGCATAATCCTCTGTAATCTCGCATAGCTCGAGAAGTGGCGATGGCTTTTTAAATCATTTCTTCAACTGCAGCTTATTCATCATGCGCGAGAATATGTCCTTGCCCTTCCCTGCAGTTCTTTGAATGCGCTCCGCATAATCCCCTGAATATTTTGGAATGTCCTTGACACGATTGCCCTGTCCCCCATATTCGCGGAAATACATGATATTCTCAAGCGTGTATTCAGGCGGCTCGGGGGGCTGCTCATCCGCGTAGCCAATCGTGACTATCGCCTGCGGCCTGATCTCATTCGGCATGCTCACGAGATTGCGCAGCGCATCCTCATCAAACGCCCCAATCCAACAAGAGCCGAGGCCGAGAGCGTGCGCCATAAGCAGCATATTTTGAACCGCGGCCGCGCAGTCCTGAATTGTGTACAAGCGCTCCCCTCGTATGCCATAAAACCGTTTGCTCTTCTCGGGCTCTCCTACCACAATAATATGAACTGGCGCGCGCGCCATCCAGTGCTGCTGCATGCAGCTCTCCGCTATCTGCTCTCTCTTCTTCTGATCGAGGATAACGATAAACCTCCAGTCCTGAAGATTGCCGCAGCTCGGCGCTGCTTTTCCCGCTTCAAGAATCTGGCCTATCTTGTCCCATTCCACGGGCGCCTGCAAGTACTTCCGTATAGATCGCCGGTTTTTAATCGCTTCATACACGTCCATGCTGTTTTCTCACCTTATGAGGTTAATAAACCTTGCGCTAGAGGAGCGTCTCAATAATCCAAAAGAGCACGTACAAGGACATGAGGACTACTCCGTGCTTCCACGTGATATACTCTTTTCTGAGGAATGAGGATCCTATGTACACGCACACGAGCATGAATACTGCCGTGCGAATGAAGAGCCACCGGTCAAATAAAATGGGATGAATGAGCACTGTGACTCCAAGCACGAGGGTTGCGTTCATAATCACGGCTCCAAACACGTTGCCAAATGTCAGGTGGCTGTGCCTTCCAAGGGCTGAATGGATGCTTACGGTAATCTCCGGAGCGGTTGTTCCCAGAGTTATGAATAACGATCCTATTAGGAACAAGGGAATATCCGCTTGATGCGAGATTTCTACGACGGAGAACACAAGCCACCGCGCGCCCAGCAGCAGGATCGCCAGCGATATTATAAACACGATCATGTCCTTATAGATATGCTTCCATTTCACATCATCTTTGATCCTTCCCAGCTCTCCTTCCTTCTTCACGAGCGTGATAAGATACAGGAAAAATGCCGTGATCAGCACAAGGCCGTCCTCCCGGGAGAGGCTTCCATCAAGCCCGAGAAGCAAGGGAAGCATCGTAACAAGCAAAATGGTAATGATCGTGCGCTCATACACTTTTCCTTCGATTTTGACTTTTTTCCCAATAACCGCAGCAATTCCCAGGACAACGGTTGCGTCAAGAATATTCGCTCCGAGCACATTACCCAGAGAGAGAACGTTTTCCTTTACAATGGCGGACATAATTCCGGTCGTAAGCTCGGGAAGCGCTGTTCCGATTGAAAGAATCACAAAACCAATGAGATATTCGCTGATGCCCGTTGTGCGCGCATAATTAGAGATGGACTCAATAAGCTTGCTTGAGCTGCGAATGATTACAAAGATGCATATTGCGGCGATGATAAGATACCACATAAACTCTGTCATCTCAGCATTCCTCCGGAGTATAACTGTGAACCGTGTCACCGCATAGCGTGGTATGGAATCCTTCACGGATAAGTGGAACGAGAGCAAGCGTGCGCACGACACCATGCTCCGGTGTATAGGGAACTTCCAATCTTTCGTCATCAGTTAAAGGAATGAGGCTTATCTGATTTTCCTGTTCAATGCGGAGGTAGAGTGTATACGGACTGCTCGGCATGTGAACGCGGATATGATCTGCGGTGTAGCAGGCCGATGGTATTCGTATGGGGGCGATCTCCTCACAATGAGCAGCGGTCAGCGCCCGCTCCGCCCTGTCTCCAAGGAGAATCATCATGACTCCTCCGAGCAGTAGCGCGATGATTACTGTGATGCACGTCGCTGCCAAAGGGCTCAGGGCCTTACGTGATTTCATAGTGGATCTTGTTCCTAATAAATTTCATAAGTTCTCCGATTACAAGCACGCTGCATGAGATGATGATAATGAGAATCCAGTCGCTCATCGTGAGAGGCACAGTCTTAAACCACGAGCGTAAGGGCGTGTAGAGCACAATCACCTGAAGTATAATCGATACTCCAATCGCGAGCAGCATACGGGGATTGCTCCAAAATCCCAATTTGTACAGCAGATGCTTTTCTGACCTGCAGTTGAGCACGTTGAACATTTGGAACATCATCAGTGTTGTAAATGCCATCGTCGTCGCGTACATGTATAAGTACGATTCTGAATCGAGTGTTGTTCCCGGGAATTGGCCTCCAACCCGCAATATGAACGCATAGAGCCCGAGTGTTCCAATCATCATGATAATGCCTATGCTCAGCATGCGCAGCATGACAAACCGCGTTAGGATTCCTTGTTTTGGGTTTCTTGGCTTGCGTTTCATGATATCGGGCTCCGCTGGCTCTACGGCGAGTGAAAGCGCAGGCAATCCATCTGTTGCAAGGTTGATCCAGAGCAACTGAATAGCGAGAATGGGCAAAGGCAGTCCAAGCATAACCCCTAAAAAAACGACGAGGACTTCAGCGAGGTTTGAGCTCAGCAGGTATTCCATTGACTTCCGAATATTGTCATACACGCTCCTCCCCTCTTCGACTGCGTTGACAATGGAGGAGAAGTTGTCATCCGTGAGCACCATATTAGAGGCTTCCTTCGCGACATCCGTTCCCGTTATTCCCATGGCAACGCCAATGTCTGCTTTTTTAAGCGCCGGCGCGTCATTGATGCCGTCTCCCGTCATCGCGACAATGTGCCCTTTTTTCTTGAGCGCATCCACAATCCTAAGTTTGTGTTCGGGATTCACGCGGGCGTATATAGCGATATGCTCCACTTCGCGATCGAGATCAAGCTTCTCAAGCTCCTCTCCCGTGATAGCTTTTCCTGTAATTCCAAGCTGCGCAGCAATCGCGAGCGCCGTGATCTTATGGTCTCCTGTGATCATGACAACCCGGATGCCTGCCTCATTGCATTTTTGAATGGCTTCCTTTACTTCTGCGCGAGGTGGGTCAATCATGCCTTGCAGGCCTATAAACACAAGGCCGTTTTCCCTAAATTCTTTTTTTGTGTCCTTGTATGCGAATCCTAGAACTCGCAGCGCCTGCTTCGCGTATTGTTCATTTGCTGCAAGAATCGCTTTCTTATCCTTGGGAGTGAGCTTTCTCACTTTTCCGGCGGTCCATATTTTTGTGCACTTCTTCAGGAGGATGTCCGGGGCCCCTTTCGTGAACATCACCTTCGATTTTCCTTTTTTGTGCAATGTGCTCATCATCTTTCGCTCAGACGTGAAATCGATCTCGTCCACTCTTGGCATACGCTCTTCAAGCGCCTCTTTTTTGAGCCCAAGCTTCATCGCAGCTACAATCAGCGCAACTTCCGTTGGATCACCAAACGGCTTTCCATCCTCGAGCTTTCCATCCGTACAAAGTGATCCTGCCGTGAGCAGCAGCTCAAGATCCTTGCTGGCTACACTCTTTGTCCCGAGTAAGAAAGTTCCCTCGGCTGAATATCCAGATCCCGTGACGTCAACCGTTTTGCCATTCATGAACAATTTTTTCACGGTCATTTCATTATGCGTGAGCGTTCCAGTTTTATCCGTGCATATGACCGTTGTTGCGCCAAGCGTCTCCACGCTCGGGAGCGTGCGGATAAGCGCGTTGCGCTTGACCATCCGCTTGACGCCGAGCGCGAGCGCAATCGTGACAATGATGGGCAATCCTTCAGGTATCGCCGCAACGGCGAGCGCAACTGCGTCGCGAAACGTAAACAGCGCCTCAGTGCTCAGGAGCGCGATTCCTCTTCGTGCAAGCACGCTTGCGAAGAACACGGCGCATATCCCAATGACTCCGAGCCCAATAATCTTGCTCATGCGACCGAGTGATTTTTGAAGGGGAGTTAACGGCTCAACCTGCTCCTGCAGCATCATTGCGATTTTCCCAATCTCCGTCTGCATGCCCGTAGCTACGACAATGGCTGTGCATCTCCCAGACGTGACGGTCGTGCTTGAGAAAATCATATTCTTCTGGTCTGAGATGATAAGATTCCCCTTAAGCGCCTCTGCTGTTTTTTCAACAGGAGTGCTCTCTCCCGTGAGCGGAGCCTCCATCGTGCTCAAATTGTGATGGTCTAGGATGCGCGCGTCCCCCGGTATTTTTTGCCCTGTTTCGACAAGGATAAGATCTCCCGGCACGATGAGCGCAGCCTCGATCTCCATCTCTTTTCCGTCGCGAATCACGATCGCTTTGAGGCTCGCGATCTTTTTGAGCGCTTCCATCGCCCTTTCCGCGTTGTATTCCTGGATGAATCCGACAACGGCGTTAATAACAAGAATGATGAGGATTACGATGGCATCCTCCCATTCGCCAATCATCCCGGAGAGAATTACCGCTACGATGAGGATAATAACGAGAAAATTGCTGAACTGCCTCAGGAGGATTATCCAGGGAGGATTTTTGTCCTTTGTTTTAAGCTCATTTCTGCCATACTGAGCGAGCCGCCTCTGCGCTTCTTCATTGCTAAGCCCTTTCGATGACGTGTTGAGCTGTGCAAGGACATTTTTTGCGGGCGTGTTTGTGTAGTTCATGCGCGCTCCTCGAACTTGATGAACCATTTGTTCATTTGACGATCATATGAGAACACGGCATTGTAGCGCTTTCCGTCTTCAAGCGCGAAGAGTAATGGTTTAGGTATTGTTGTTTCTACGCTCGACCCTCTTTTGTAAATTTTTCTCCTGAATTCTGTCATTTTTCCGGAAAAACCGCTATTTTTGCCTTAAAACCTCTATTTTTATACCTTTTTATATATTTACTTATTTTAATACTAACTAAGCTATTAAGTTAAATACTTATATATAAATGTTTCCGAGCGGTATGTATGCGATAACACCCAAAACACACTAAATCACAGAATCAGCGGGTTGCTCTTAAGGCGCTTCGAACGATGCCCTCTGGCACATATGTCGCGTATGCTCCGCCGTAATCATTCATCTCTCCAATACGCTTAGGCAGGGAATACCTTGCCTTTCCGTCTTTTGCTTTCTTGTCAAGTAGAGTGATCTCGATAATATCATCATCAGGAATATGTGAAGGTATCGTGACGGGTAATCCCGCCGCAATAAGCAATCGTTCCTGCCTGTCGAGTTCCTCCTGCGAGAGGCCTCCAAAATCCCTTGCGATTCTCCCCGCGATCATCATGCCAATTGAAACGCAATGACCATGCGGCATCTTATAATCACTGAGGCTTTCAATAGCATGCCCTGCAGTATGCCCATAATTGAGAATCCTCCGTAATCCCTTTTCATTCGGATCTATCTCGACAACAGAGCCCTTAATCATGCAATTCGTGCGTGCGATTTGAAACGCCATTTTAGAATCTCTCTGGAGGATAAGCCACATATGCTCTTCTAAAAAATCAAAAAAATTGCGGTCATAAATCACGCCATGTTTTATTGTTTCCGCAAGGCCATTCACATATTCTTCATCAGGAAGCGTTTTGAGCGTATCAATGTCGATATAGACTCGCTTCGGTTGCCAAAATGCACCCACAAGATTTTTTCCGTACTTAAGATCGACGCCTGTCTTGCCGCCGACGGATGCATCCGCTTGCGCAAGCACCGTCGTTGGTATCTGAACAAAAGGCACTCCCCTGTTGAATATAGCAGCAATAAATCCCGCCATGTCTCCAACAACGCCGCCCCCCAGGGCCAGGATCACGGAATCTCTGCCATATTTCCGCTGCGACATCTGCCCGATTATGTCAAGGCACACCTCTGCGCGCTTGCTCGCCTCTCCTGCGGGAATAACGAACGTATCCGTTTTGATATCTGCCCTCTGGAGGGTCTCTTCGAGCCTTGACGCGTGCAGGGGCCCTACATTCGAATCTGTGATAATGGCATGCTTGGATCCGAGGCGTTCCGTTTTGAGCCAATCGCCGATCTCTTGAAATATATCAAAACCAAAGACAATATCATAGGAATCGTCAATGCTTCGTTGCAGGGTGAGACGCAGGGAGTGCTTGTGTGCTTGTACCATAACGGTTCACGTGTATTCCCTCAAAAGTGCTCCTCATTTTATAAATGTTCATGCCTGAAATGATAACTTTAAATATTTCCTCGACAGAGCAAAACGTATGGAACTCGTGACGGTTGTAATGCGATTGGGCATTGTCTTTATCTTAAGCTTACTCTTTGGCCTTGAGCGCCAGCGCGCGCACAAACCCGTTGGGATGGGAACATTTACGTTCGTGGCGATCGGAGCTGCGACGCTAGCGATCGTCGCGACGACGGCATTTCCTGATAACTCTATTGGCCTGCTTGGCGCGATCGTATCCGGCATTGGTTTTCTTGGCGCCGGCGCGCTCATACGCACTTCAGATAAAATCTTTGGATTCACAACCGCCGCAAGTATCTGGCTCTTCGCCATTATTGGCCTCGTGATTGGCATCGGCGAATACGTTATCGGTGCGCTGGTCTACATCCTCGTGTGGTGCGTCGTGCTTATTGACAAATACCTTGAGCTCCGGGGCATCGGGAGCTATCAGAAAAAACTCATGATTAAAACGAATGCGATCGTGAATGAAAAGCAAATTAAGAAGGAGATCCTCCAGCACGCGCGGCGATGCAGGCTCATCGGCGTCGAAATTGACAAGGTAAACAACAAGCTGACAATCAATTACATCATTGAAGGCGTTAAGGGCGAGATCAACAAAATCCCAAACTTGCTGTACGAGCATGAATGGCTTGAAAGCTGCAAAGTAGAGTAATTCTCCTCATTAAACAGCATCAGCTTATGATCTCTCTTTCACGCAGAGAATCTGAAACGCCCATTCTGGATGATGCTTGACAAACGGCTGTGTTAATTCAGAGATGAGAAACCAGATGTACTTTGGGCGAAATCGCATGAATCCTCGCGCGGAACGCAACGGTCTCCAGCCATTAACTCCCGTGATGTGATATCCCTGGCCGCGCATTTCAGCAACCGTCCACCCGCTTTTGTGCTCCTGCATGGGATTATGATCGTATGCATCCTGCTTGAGAAACCCGTTAGGGGTGCAGATGATCACTTTCTTTTTTGCGATGCGCTCCATTGCCGCGATAAGCTTTCTGCCCTGCGCTTTCGTCGTATGCTCTATGACATCAGATGCGATGACGGCATCAAACGATTTTTCTTTGAATCGTTTTCCTACATCGAGTATATTCATGCGGTAGTAGCGCGCGTGGATCCTCTTGCGCTGGCTCGCCGTTATGCTTGCACCGTGTGCGTCTATCCCGACAGCATATACTTTTTTTGAGAATCTCTGAATAGGAGAGTCACCGCCGCACCCTACATCGAGGATGCTTGTGCAGCCCTTGCATGCGCTCTCGAGATTCCGAGGATAACCCGGCACTATGGCTCTGTAAATGACCTTAAGCAATTTTTCCATACCTCCTCCTTTCTCTCCTGATTAATATGGCTGTCGGTGTCATCCAAGAATCATATCGCTATAACATATAAATCACAAAACCGATAATTTTAAATAGTAGTATATTTAACAATACCCCAATATACATTTTTGTATACTAGAGGTTTGGCGGGAAGCCTTCGAGCGCAAGCGCAGTGACTACCGTGAGGCACAATGCTAGAATCAACACTTATATCCCTAGGCGTTCTCTTCTTATTCGTAATCATCGGTGGATTAATCGCGTCGCCGTTCAGGCAGCCAGCCGTCATCGGCCTGCTTCTTGTTGGCGCTCTCATCGGCCCAAATGCGGCGAATCTCCTGCATGATTCAGAGATGATGGCGCTCATGGCGGAGCTGGGCGCGATCCTCCTCCTCTTTGTTATTGGCCTTGAATTTGTCATTCCAAAGCTTATCAAGATAGGTTTTAAGGCCGTGATGCTTGGAATTCTCAAAGTAGGCATTGTCCTGTTCATGACGTTCCAAGTATGCCTGCTCCTCGGCATGGATCCGGTCACTGCTATCATCATCGGGATTATCCTTTCTCTCTCAAGCACGGTCGTTATTGTGAAAATCCTTGAGTCAAAAAACCTGTACAGGCGCGAGGAAATGCCGCTGCTTATTGGCATTCTCCTCATTGAGGATATCTTCGCAGTGATCGTCCTCACATTCCTTGCGGGGGCGACGCAGGAGACAAGCATCCTCGCTCTTTTTGACAAGCTTGTTATAGCAACGACTGTGCTTACGCTCGCATATCTGCTGCTGCTCAAGTACGCGAAGCATATCATCGCATGGTTCCTGAGGCATGCGGGAGACGATGCCGTTCCATATATCGCGCTGAGCATATGCGCGCTTATGAGCGCGCTCGCCCATTTCATGGGCCTCACTCCGAGCATCGGTGCGTTCCTCGCAGGCAGCGTCGTGGCATCGCTCCCTGGAGCGAAACTGTTTGAGCACGCGCTCAAGCCTTTCACGGGAATGTTCTCCAGCCTCTTTTTTATATCCGTTGGCACGATGGTTAATTTTGGAGTCATCAAGGAGTACATCATGCTCATTGCGATTCTTGTGGCAGTGATAGTCATCTCACGATTTGTCGCTGTTGGCATGATTAGCTATCTCTTCGCGAATTTCGGCAAGGAGCAAACAATCTTCAGCAGCCTTGCGATGATATCCATAGGAGAATTTTCTTTGCTCATTGCGCAGGCGGCGAATCCGCTCGTGTCCGGCATGGACCTTGTATCGCTCTCTGCAGCGATTATCTTCATCAGCGCGATCATCATGTCTTTCGTCATCACGTCATATCTCAGCGTGTCCACAATGCTTGATCATAATAGCATCAGAAATATCTTCAACAAGCCGAGAAGCTTATCAAAGTATGTAAAAGTCCTTTTCGACGAGGTGGACACGGAGAATTCGTACAGCGTGAAGTTCAAAAGGCTCTCCATGCGTGTGATCACGTTGCTCTTCATCATCGTTTTTGCCTTTATAGGCTGGCGAAGAGTCGTGCTTTTTGCACAACCGTACTCGATCTGGTATACCGTGGCAGCAAGCATCGTATGCGCATCAGTGATTGTCCTGCTGGCGGTGCGCATCTATAAGAGGGCGACGGAAGCAAAGGAAACACTCGTAATCATTCTTGCGAATGCGGACTCGAACAGGGATCTCCGAAAGAGCGACTTCATACTCAGAAGCCTCTTCATCGCGATAACGCTCTTTTTTATCGCGTTGTACTCTCCATTCCTTATTGTTGCGACGGGTGTCTCCGCATGGTTTAACCTAATCCCCTTATTCCTGCTCGCGGTATCGATCATCAGGATGCGCCGCGTGTTCAATATTGTGCACAACTTTTACGTTCAGAAAACTGGTTTTCCGCAGTACAAACGATTGAATCTTAAGGTGTAGCTTCACAATCGTGAGTGCCAAAGTTTATAAATAACTTCCCGTTTATCACTTTTGGCAAACCTTATGAAACACATATTGTATCTTATAGCAATTGTAATCGTGGCCGCATACGCGGCAGCACAGGACGATCCCTTCAACACCTCTGTTGACCTCAATACTTCCATTGTAAATAATGACACACGGGAAAACACCAATGCGACCGTAATCATTTCCCCCATCCAAGTGACGGATTTCACGCTTGCGAGTTTCTCACCGCGCGAAGTAAACATGGGAGATGTCCAGCTGAATATCCAGGTGCAGAACACAGGAACAACGGAGCTGAGGAATGTCATTGCTTTTGTAGCTGCCAAGGACTTCTCGACATATGACATCACGCCTATCGATCTGCTCCGGCCGGGAGAGAAATCGTATGTTCTCGTATCGGGAAATTTTAAACGCTCAGGCCCCCTCACGCTGACCATTCGTATCAATGATAAGACATTCCTTCAAAATATCGTCGTTCTTGATCCTAACGCAGAGGAAAACGCCCAGAAGCTCAAGGATATAGGGGAGCAGGAAGCGAAGCGCAGGCAACTCTTGGATGAGGTCTCGGCTTCATTTACGGAACTCCAATCCAACTATACGATGCTCGAAAAGGATTTGCAGGCCAAAAAAGAGGGCAAGTATAATGTAGCCGAGGTTAACCTTGCTGATTTGAAAACATTCCTGCGTAATACCCAGTCAAGCCTCGTTATCGGTGATGCGGATCAGGCGAAGGCGAGTTACACGCTCGCGCTGTCCGAATACAATGACCAAAAGGCGAGGCTCGACGCAGCCCAACCGATAAAACGCTCAATCATGAATGTGCTGCAGGACAATGCGCTTGTTATCTCAACGATTGCCGGAGCGATCATCGCGATATTCACGCTGTTTGAAGTGATTAAAAGTAAAAAGGATGCGTTGTACAAAAAGATCAAGGAAGTCAAAGTTGATAAGGACACGAAAATCGTTGTGAAGCAGAAAAAAAGCAAGAAAGAATAGCTATTTATATGAGTTCTTTGCAATGGTAACGCTATGAAGACGTACACGATTGCGCTTGCCGTCATCAAATACCGAAGCAGATACCTTATTGCGAAGCATCCGGACCGCAGATTGAATCCGGGACGATGGGAGTTCTTGTATGCAATGATTGGAGGAGAGGAACCCGCAGAGGATGCGGTGCTCAGGCTCGTTTTGCAGAAGACGGGATTAAAAGGCAAAGTCACAAAGTCGTCTGATCCCTATGTTATTAAGACAGATGTCAACCGATGGATTGTCATCCCTTTTATCGTAGAAATGTTTTCTGACAGGCTGAAAGCGGACCCATCATACGCTGAGATGAAATGGGTCTCCGTAAGTGAACTCGAGGACTATGAGGACATTATTGATGTCGAGCTGCTTAAGAAGAAGGGTTTGCTTTAGCTCTCCGGTCGAGCTCGTTATGGATGACGATAGAGCATTGCGATGCGAAGAGCATTTTAGGGCCCAGAGAGATGCGTTCTGCGTTGAGGGTTTTCATGAGCTTCTCAGTTTTATCCGGCAACCCTCCAATATCTCCAAATACGAAAACAGGATCATCAACAAAACGCGCAGACCGAACATCAACCCCGCGCTTATGCAAATAATACAGCCGGCCCGCGTACTGCTTCACGAGTGTTTCAAAGGGTTCTTTCGCGACGATAATGCCGGGAGACAATTGGCGTTGCTCATGGAGCAGGATTCCAGACGATTTCGCGAGTGCATCCCGGATTGTTTTTGCGACAGACCGCTCATCGTACGAAAATGTTATGAGTTTGCTGCCATCAATCGTGATGAGCCTTGGGGGGTCTTTAGGCCCGTTCAGCACTACATGCATGATCGTGTCATTGCGGATCCCCTGAGATACGTACAATGTATTTGTTATCGTACGGCATACGGTATCGAGCTTTCCCGCTCCAGGAAGATCATCGAGCGAGAATTCAGGTGTCGTCTTTCCATGCAGCGCGAGCAGGATGAACGTTCTCATAGGTGTGGTATCGAGCACTGGTATAAAACGCTAGCGTTTTTTGAAGAGCGCGATCTCGTGCATGACGCCCTGCGTCGGCATCGTTATCGCCACATTGTAGAATAAGCGGTGGTACGATATTGGCCTAACGGTTCTCGGCTCTTCAAGTTTGTGCAGGAAAAGCAGCGAAACGCAGTATCTCCCAAGTCCGCTGATGAGAAAAATCATGTAGTAGCTGGAGAGCAAGACTGCGGGAAGGCTCGCGATGAGGCCTCCTGCGATTCCTCCAATGAAGATCATGGAGCCATTGACTACATTGTAGTATGCCACGCATCTCGCGCGTTTGGATGGCTGCACGGTATCAAAGATATAATTGAATGCCGCTATTTCGAATCCCGCCCATACAAATCCCGCATAGACTTGGATCGCGAGAAGATACCAGAGCGAGGATGAAAACAGCCAGAGCAAAGGTGTGAGGGGCATGAGAAAGCCCGCGAGTGTGAGCACTTTTTTCCTTCCAAATCGGTCTGAGGCTTTTCCCCAGAGGGGCATGACAAGGATTTTGACGAGTAGGCTCGTGCAATTGATGAGTGTGAATGTGAGGTAGCTGAATTCAAGATCATAGAGCATGTATGCCGTGAAAAATGGAGCTGAGAGGAATACAAAAAAGTTCATCGCGGACATGAAGAGCACGAAATGACCGAAATTTGTCTCTCTCGCCCGCTTTACAAAATCCATGAACGAAAACTGCGCAGCTTTGCTGAAGCGGTATCTTGGATGATATTGTTTGCTTAAGTACACCCATGAGAGCAATCTGGAGATCAATGCGATCATGAAGATGATGACAAAACCGATATATTTGTTTACAGATGAATATTGAAGGATCATCCCGGCAAGGAAGAACGCGATGAGCGTAACACTCCCCGCAATCCTGTTTCTTCTGCCAAAGTATCTCCCCCTCTTTTTTTCGTCAACTAAATCACCCATCCAGCTGTTCCACGCGGGATCCAGAATGAGCCCGAAGATCCAATAGAGGCAGACGAAGAAGATTAAGTGGTATATCCTGAGCTCCCCAAAGAGGTACACAAGGCTGATGGGAATGAACATGAGCGCCTGCAGCAATACTCCGTACAGAATGAATGTTTTGCGGCTCTTGAACAATGCTATGAATCTATTTGAGAGCAGTTGAACAATGCTGCCAAGTGTTTGAGGCATGCTCCCCAAGATGCCTAGCTGGAGATTTGACGCCTGCAGAAACACTGCGAATGCTGAGAAAAAGCTTTCACCGAATCCAACCATTGCGGAGTAAAATGCGCCATCGATTATAGAATACTTAAGGCTCTTCTTGACTTTGTCATCCATGCGATGATTCAAACACCGCTCCTTTTTAAACATAGCTTTTACGCAGCAGCGTATAAGACAACAGATCTACAATTATAAGCCGTATTAACTTCTGCAGAATGGCAAACAGAAATGTTTATATTATTGCAGACTTCCGCGGCGAGGTGAGGTGACGTCATGAAAAAGCCCCATAAGAAGAGCAAGGACGAAGAGGAATTAGATTTTGATGAGGGTATGATAGATGAAGATGATGATGATCGCGGATGGTAACACGTCTTGGGATGTATTCCCAAGCATATTTTAGTATTCTTACGAACGAGGATCACCCTCAGCACTATCTAAACACTTTTAAAGCATGCTGCACTTAGCTCGTTCATGAGATTAGAAACACCGGAATTCTGGGGAACGGATATTGATGATGTGCTGTATCCGACACGTGAAGGGTTTATCGACTTTTGTGTACGGGAGAAGGGATCGCGCGCTTCAATGAACGACTTGCGCAAACGTAAAATTGAAGATGCTTTGGGCATAACCTATACTGAATTAAAATGTTGGTTTGAAGAGTTCTATCGGACATCCATGTTTAAGGAATTACGTCCTTACCCTGACGCTCCTGCAATAATTGAGGCACTTCTGAAGGAAAAAGGAGGCGGCCTCGTAAAAACAGCTCGCCCTGAGCATTTAAGAGATGTAACGTACCATTCACTCGAACGTGATTTTGGACATAGAGTATTTGCGGGCATTTATTTTACGAACGATCATGGGAATAATCCAAGTCTGCCAAATAAAGTCAGGCTGTGCGCTGAACTCAATCCACAATTCTTCATTGAGGATAACTTAGACATTGCACGCGCGTGCGCAAACGAAGTTCCACGTGTATTCCTTCGAGATCAACCGTGGAACCAGACAACAGAACCGCTCCCGGGAAATGTGATCAGAGTCAACTCATTAACGCATGCGTATGAAAGCATGAACGGCGGGCACTAGAACTATTCTGGAAGTGCACATCCCGTCTTCGCTGCCAGAGTTTCAAACGATGCTTCTCCTTCTACTCGCGAGCCGTCGTCAAAGACCCATGTGGGATATCCTGTAATTCCCGCTTCACGGCATTGCGGAGTTTGCCCCGCGTTTTGGGGGAGTGAGCATTCAACATACGTGACGAATTTCCAGGAGCCGCCAAATTCTTCCTTCTGGTTAATGCAGTGAGGGCACCAGTACGCTCCGTACATTGCAGCGCCTTTTTCCGTAAGGCATTCTGAGAACGTATCATAATTTTTGCCGCCGCATCCTACAAGAAACAATAAAGCAAATACAAAAAATATTCTTTTCATATAGCGTGAGATAATCACCCCTTTAAGAATCTTGTGTAAACTCCGGGGGCCCGGGAGCGCCAGAGAGAGGGGTTCTTCTTTTATGGTGTAGCTGACGGAGGTAATTGATCTCTTCACTTTTCAGTCCAAAATACGGGTTTAGGGCTTTTTGCATGGTTCATCACCTGTTTGTTATGTATGAAGATGTACACCCCGGTCGTATATATACTCCGTGAACCATTGTTCTGGCTCATCGTTTCACAAGCTTTTTAAACGAATTGCGTTTTATCGTCCATATGTTCGAAGTTGTCTACACTCCCCGATGGTTCTATGGTAAAGATATTGCAATTGATGTTGTGAGCATTCTTGTCCTTGCGCTCATTGCCCTCTTTTCATTACGCTGCGCGAAGCTGGACAGACAGAACAAGAATTACCTCTGGCTCTCGGCGTCGTTTGGCCTTCTCGCGCTTTCTTTTGTGTTCAAGATCCTTATGAACTTCACGCTGTATTTTTATGGGCAGGAAACAGCGATGGTTGGAAAGATCACGGTCGTCTATAATGTGCTTGAGCCGACAACAACGCTGTTCCTCATAGGCTTTATCGTGTATCACCTGCTCGGTTTGCTCGGGTTATATGCGCTTTTCTCAATATACCACAAGCAGTCGCGCTCCACAGTCATCCTTGTATTGTACCTGCTCGCGACGATTGTGTTTTTTAGTCATGTAACGCATTACCTGTTTCATTTAACCTCTCTGATTCTGCTTGCGCTGCTCGCGTTCCATTATGCACAGTATGCGAAGAAGAGCAAAGCTCTAACTACGAAGATGCTCACGGCAAGCTTTCTTATCATTGGGTTAAGCCAGCCCTTCTTTATCTTCATGGGCGTGCGTCCGGATCTTTATGTCGTCGCAGAGTGCATCCAGCTTGTTGGTTATCTTCTCTTGCTGTTTACGTTCCTAAAGGTGTTGTATGGCAAAGCGAAGCCGTCTTGACATCATCGCGGATATGCTCTACGCGATCCAGGATAAGGGCGGCAGGATCAAGCCAACACATCTTATGTATAAGTCTAATTTGAGCCATACGCAGATGATGACGTATCTTGAGGAATTGCTGCACAAGCATCTCATTGGAAAGATCAATCAAAAGGGGTATGAATACATCATCATCACCGATCAAGGCTACCAATTCTGGCATAAAGTCAAGGAGATGCGCGAGTTTGAGAAAACATTCGGCATTTGATTTCGGTAAACGCATGCAGAAGAAATCATGGGAAGGCGTTGATCACAACAAAGAATTCAGAAAGCTCGGCATTATTCTTCTTGGGCTCATTCTTGTGCTTATTTGCGTTGTGATATTCTTTGTTTGGCTGAAGAAGTGGGTGTGAGTGTTGCCGTAGGTAATCAATGCTTTTAAAAACAGTAACCCGTTCTGTGCAGTAATCACCTAAAACAATGACATTTCAACAGCTTAATCTCATCGAACCGCTTCAACGGGCGCTTGCTCAGCAAGGATATGCTACACCTACCCCAATTCAACTGAAGTCTATTCCTGACCTTTTGGAAGGCAAAGATTTGATAGGCATAGCTCAGACCGGAACGGGCAAGACTGCAGCGTTTGTGCTGCCTATTCTCCAGCGGATGACTGAAAAATATCCCCGTGTGCTCCGCACATTAGTGATTGCGCCGACGCGAGAACTAGCTGCCCAGATTGGCCAGAGTTTCGCCGCGTACGGCCAATTTCTTAAATTTAAACATACGGTTATTTTCGGCGGCGTTGGTCAAGGGCAGCAAGTAAATGATCTCTCGAGGGGCGTTGACATTGTTGTTGCCACACCTGGCAGGTTGCTTGATTTAATGAATCAAGGCCATGTGAGTTTAAAGGACATAGAGTTCTTTGTGTTGGATGAAGCTGATCGCATGCTTGATATGGGATTCATTCATGATATCAAAAAAATCATCGCAAAATTACCGCACAAACGCCAATCCTTTTTTTTCTCTGCAACAATGTCGCCAGAGGTGAGCCAACTTGCCCATCAATTGCTCAGGAATCCCGTTCGCGTTGAAGTTACCCCTCCAGCGACTACTGTCGAACGTATCAAGCAATGTGTTTTCTTTGTGGATTCAGGTTCCAAGGAAAAACTGCTTTTAGAGCTGTTGTTACAAAAGCATCTTACTCGTGTTTTAATCTTTACTCGCACAAAGCATCGCGCAAATAAAGTAGCGGCGTATCTCAACAATCATCATGTTAAAGCAGACGCAATCCATGGCAACAAATCGCAAGGTGCACGAACATTGGCGCTTCAGAATTTTAAATCAGGCAGAACTAAAGTGTTAGTTGCTACAGATATTGCCGCGCGCGGTATTGATATTGATGATATTTCTCATGTAATCAATTTTGAGCTTCCGTTCGAACCTGAAATTTATGTCCACCGAATTGGCAGAACCGCGCGCGCAGGGGCGGATGGGACTGCGTATTCATTTTGCGCCGCTGAGGAACGGGCTCTCCTGCGGGATATTGAGCGATTAATCCAATTGGAGATTGAAGTTATGGACCAGCCGTATCATTCACATTCGGCTCAGCATGCTTCTGGAGCGACGGCTCGACCACCGCCAAAACAACAAGGAAGACGCAGTTTTAGGCCTCACCAGGGAAAATCACGTTTTCGGTTTCGCCGTTAGAACATAAAAAACTTGTCTCTATAAAAACCTTTAAGAGTACTTCTCATTTCTTCCCAGTATGACCCCCTTTCCTTTTGGCAGACTGTGGCTTTCTCCTATGGAAAGCGTTTCTGATCTTGGGTTTAGAACGCTTTGTTATGACCATGGCGCTTCGCTCACGTTTACGGAGATGATACGAGCATCGGCGTTCGTGCAAGGAAATAAAGCTACGACAAGCTTGGTAGATAGCTATACTCCTCCTGTCAAAACCGGCCTTCAGCTCTTGGTGAGCAAAAAAGAGATTCTTCAAAAAGCGTTGGCCATGATCAGGAGGGGAATTGAGAAAAAAGACGGACGATTTTCCAACCTATCCGTTATCGATTTAAATTTTGGCTGCCCTTCTCCGGAAATTATCGGCAAGGGTCATGGTCCGGCGCTGCTCAAACGAACGGCGAAGATGAAAGAATTGTTAACGACATTGCGGAAGGAATCCCCTCTTCCTTGCGGGATAAAAATAAGGCTGGGTTTAAACGAAATGGAAAAAGCTCAGAAAGTCTATCTGCGGGTGATTGAGATCGCGAATGAAATTGGCTTGGATTATGTGACGGTGCACGCTAAAACCGCTGCGGATCCTTCTAGTGCTTCCATAGACTGGAATGCGTTACAAGAGATTATTGCTAAATCAAAAATTCCAGTTGTCGGAAATGGATTAGTCGTTGACGGTCCCAGTGCGAAGAGAATGCTGGATGTAGGATGCAGCGCGGTCATGATCGCCCGCGCAGCTGTCGGCAATCCTTGGATTTTTGAAGAGATTGATGCCCATTTGAGAACAGGAAAACAAGTTCATAGCGAGAAAACGGTAGCTGATTATAAAACGGCTTGGAATAAATATGTGGCAATTGCGAGCAAGCATGGAACAAAAAGGAAATTCTACGACTATCATCAACGGATATTCAAGTTGCGCATGGAGGGTGATATGAGCTATCATTCACCGTCAAGGATCTTGGAATGGGTATGATCTGGTAGCACTTTTTTTCATATGTTATCAACTTGTTCCTCTTTTTTCACTAATTCAACAACCGCCTCGCTATGCGGCGTCTGCGGGAAAAAATCAAAGAGCGCGGCGCTTTTCACTCTGTACTGCGGGAATTTAGGCAAATCTTTCGCGAGCTGCTCCATATTACATGAGATGTAAATTACGACTTCCGGCTGCAGCTCACGCAACCGCTGAATTGTCTTGGGATGCATTCCTGAGCGCGGTGGATCTGTAATGACAAAAAGAGGCGAAGGCAATTCCAGTTTCCTAAGCTGCATCGCGTCCAAACAGATTCCTGTTACATTTGATGCCGAATTGAGAGAAATATTCTCGTTGCAAGCATCAATACAGGATTGGACACTCTCTACAACAACTGCTTTCTTGAAAAGCGAAGCGTTCAGAATCCCGAATGTGCCAACTCCTCCATACAGATCAAGCAGCGTTGCGTGTTGAGTATCATATCCCTTGAGTAATCCCTGAACGTACGAATGCATCTCCTGCAATAGCTCTGAGTTATTCTGAAAGAAACCTTGAATGCTGTACTTAAACTGTTTTCCCAGGATGGTTTCCGTTAAAAATGCATCGCCTTTGATCACGAAATTCTCGTCCGAGACACTGCTATCCGTCTCGCAGGACACATACGTAACAAGAACATTCTTTGCAGTGCTTCGTTCGGCAAATGTTTTGATCCGTTCGATCGCTTCTTGTTTATTGGATGCATCTTCATTTAACACAAATGAGATGCTTGAGTCATGCTGCGGCGTTCGAATGACCGCATACCGATACAACCCTCTTTTTTTCTTGACGTCAAACGCTTCAACTTCGTTAAATGAAGAGCGAACTTCCGCAAGAAGCGTATTCAGATTTGCATTTGAGATTACACACCGCTCAATATCAACGATACTCCACCATTCACCTTTCCTGCGTAATCCAAGACCTCTGGGATGAAATACAAAATCCATGCGATTGCGATAGTGATACGGATTTCCCGTAATGACGCGAACCTCTTGTGTTCCTGTTGCGGATTCAAGCGCTTTTCTCTTTTGGAGTACTTGATCTTCATACGCAATATGCTGCGATGTACATCCCCCACAGGTTCCAAAATACGGGCAAAGCGGATCGACCATGAAATCAAAAAATCAGCCGTGTTTAAAATACATTGCTAGATTTGCTTTTTCTCTTGATGCTGAGATCCAAGGTCCTTTGAGCCGTATGGTTTCTCAACTCCCGTTGGAAAAAAGAATACTTGCCCCCATCCGATGGCATCTCCTGGCCGAATTACTCTTCCACCGTATCCTTTAGGCTGTCTACCAAACACACCCTCGTATCCTGGATCAATCCAACCATCTGTTAATTCAACAAGATTTGTATTGCGTAACCATGTCATGCCTTGCAGGTGATCATATCCTCTCTTACAAAACCGACGCGATGAGAAATTATCCCAGAAACGAATACCTATATGCGGGCTGAGTTTGAATCGTTCAAGGGTTTTCACAACAATCGATTCGTTAGGCTGTATTGTGTATCCATTGCGTATATCAATCGATTCTCTCAATTCATCCTTGAGTGCGTCCCTATCCGAAAACTTGAGCACGCCATCTAATTTTCGGATTCGATATGCCTCATCACTCGCATGCACCTGGACATATCCTTGAAACCACACGAGTTTTGGAGCCACTTCAAAAAAGCCTTTGTCATGCAAAAGCTTGATCTGTAAGTTTTCTTGAACTTCAATCCCCATTTCAAAAGACCTCACTTCGTCTCCCGAAGGCAGCGCGTGACAGCACCCTTCGTGCATGGAAGTAAAAGACAAATCAGCGAAGGGATCAACAAAAAAGAACATCTGCGCAATGCGCTCACCAAACGCAAATTCCCAATGGTTTGGTCCAAAATTACCAGGGTTTATCGGTGTATAAACTGATTTATCTCCCCAGCGTTGCAAGTACGATCGCCCAAGCCCAGAATTCCCCATAAACCCGCCGAGACGACAGAAACTTGAACGCGCCTCAGCTGAATGAAGCATGAATTGTGGTCCTTTAGGTTCTTTGTTGAGACGCTCATGATTAATGAGAACTGTCTCTGTCAACGCTGCCTCAACCCAGGATCCTGCATGAATGACTCTTAAACCAATCCAATTTGGTCTCTCGTGCTGAAAATTATCCAGACGATTGATTTCGTCAACTTCCGCGATCTTTACATCCAGGGTCGCAGGCTGAATCCGCGTTGTATCTGAAGGGTCAATAGTAGGGAGAATTTCAATATATCCTGATTCCAACGCTTTCTTGATGCCCCTATCATTAAGGATGCGGCGTGATGGATAATAGCTACGTACGCGATTATCCAATGGATTGGGAAGGCTCACCATGGGATATTGAAAGTTACAACGTATTTAAAAAGATCATTATACCTGAGTGGGTGATAGTTAAATGCTAAACGCTTAAATACTTGACAATCTCGTTTCATCACATGGCAATCAAAGAGGTAGAGAAGAGAATCATCCAGCCGAGGACAATGCTCGTCGTTCTTATTGTCGTTCTCGTGGTTCTTCTATTGAGTTTCGTGCTCAGCCTTCGCATCAAATTTCTTCTGCATGATGAGCTCCAGATCGACCTCGTCCCACTTGACGCAAGCTTTCACATAACAAACAAGGAAGCCGCGAATGTGACCTTTAAGGTCCAGAATAGGAATTTTGGAGAATGTCAGAGCATATGCGCGATCACGCTCAGGGATATTGGAACGGGGGAAATACTCTATAACGATACGCGAGGGCTTTCTCACAATGAAGAGATTTTTGAAAGCTTCAGGTTTCCAGCGCCAGGTCATGGATCCGGCCAATTTCTCTTCAGTTTCAATCTCAATTGCAAGAATATCAGAAGTTTCATCTGCCCGAGCACGGAATATCCTCGCTATCACACTGCATTGATTACCGTTAATTATGACCTGACTGAAGAGGAGCGAGCTGCGCAATCGGCAGTCTTGCCTTTGCTGCAAAATTGGTCTGCCAAAATAGGGCGGGCTTCATATCTCCTTAACGAGAGCAGTGTGCTTGTAGCTCGGATTCCCAAAAACAATCTCGACGGCCAAAATTTTATGGTTCAACAGCAATGGCTCGAGGAGGATCTTTCCATAAAACAGCATTTTTTTGATGAAGCGTTTGAAGTATGGAATGCAGAGAATTATACGGCGGCGCTCGAAAAAGTGAATGCGGCTGAATCCATACATCTCCAGGAATATGAGACGCATACGAATTCAACAGTATTCCTTCTGCGTCAAATTAATGATAACCGTGCAATCTTAAGCAATATCTGGCAAAAAACTCCAGGGCTGCTGCAGGCGGCTCGCTGGTATGCAAATCACACAACCGTACAAAATTATCTTCTCCTCCAAGAAGCAAACGCTTCTGCACAGGAAGTGCTCGATGCCCAAACGGTTGCTGGAAACATTCATACGGAGGCACGACTCTTGGAGCTTGCCTCCCATGCAGATGGATCATTAGAATCAAATATCACGTACTTCAACAAGCTTGTGGACACAGGATATTGGCTTCAACGGTTGACCGCAACTCAACTCACGTTTGCTGGCATTCAGGTATCTCCCCTGTCAACATTTGAATGTCCTACATTGGTCACTCAGAGCGCGCTTATTGCTGCTCTGAATCAAAGTTACTTGAATGAAAGTCTTACATTACTCCTCAACGCCTCAAATATCTCAGTCGAGACGAACGCAAGCGGGTTTGCTACAAACTATTGTGGCAATACATCTTCAAGCATGCCAGCAGCGTTAGTATCGCTCAGCAAATCCCCCATTGTCATTCCCGTAAACATTTCCCTCGATGTTCCCGTTGTTGAACTTCCCTTCATGAATATTTCAATTCCTGAACCAATGTGCTGCGCTTTCGGGGAGTGCCAAGTATGCTGCAGCGGTTGCGCCGCGTATCCCGTGCTGTTTTTGCACGGTCATTCCTTTAATGACGCGAATAATCCCGAGTACACGTTAGCATACGTTGCCGAGATTCAGCAGGCGCTTGAAGATAGTGGATATATCGATGCCGGTATTCTGGATGTGACTTCAGATCCTAGCACGCTTGAATTTGGCGAGTGGGGCAAGTCTGGAAAACCGGTAACAGTCCGCGCAAGTTATTATTACATTCGTGATTATAATCTCGGTCCGTATCAATTGCATGTGCAACAATCAGAGCGCATAGAAAATTATGCGTTGCGTCTTCATGAGATCATCGATGTTCTCAAGTATCGCACGGGATCTCCTAAAGTAATTATCGTAGCACATTCTATGGGCGGATTGGTTGCGCGCTCATACATGGATACGTTTGGGTCAAACAGCGTTGACATGCTCATCACAATCAATACTCCGTATCATGGAATTTCTGACAACGTCGCGAAAGCGTGCACATTGCTCGGAGCTTCAAAAGAGTGCGATGATATGACGCAGGGAAGCGTGTTTTTGAATCGGTTGAACGCAAAACCATTGCCCCAGATTCCAATGTACGTGATAAGAAGCGTAGGCTGCACGATGGGGGTGGAAATTGGAGATGGCATTGTGACGAATGAGAGCGCATATCTTGAAGGGGTCGTCAATTATGAGATAGAAGGAAATTGCACGGACGCGTTGAATTCGGATCTGCATTCGAATGTCATGATTCCGAGATTGTATCCTGAGGTGCCAGAGTTGCTGAAGAAGATTTTGCTGGAAGACTCATAACAGATCAGAAAACTAATCGCGAAAATGTGTATTACTTCATCTCTTCCGGCTTCTTGATGCGCGTGCGCACGGGTAAGGGCGGTTTTTTTGCTTCTTGTCCCCACAAAAACCCTATCTTTTGCAGCTCCTGGCCGAAATGCGTAGAAATCTTGTACGTTTTCTTGTACAAGTCATAATCAATCAATCCCATGCTCTTCATGGGTGTAAGAATGCGATCGTAAAACTGCCTTTTATTGTAGCTGATCCTGATCTCCTTGCCTTTGTACACGGGATCATCAATGGCCGTGATTAATTTTCCTTCATGCAACTGCGTAGCGACCCAGCTCATGACAGACTTAGAAACCTCGCCACCATTGCTTTTCATCTCCTGGATGAGCACTTTCGCAACAATCTTTTGCTGCGGAGTAGCGAAGATGATCTCGTAAATATCTTCTGGCAGATGAAACTGATCGAATAGTATAACCATATTCCCCCAATGACTTAATTACATGAGTACTATATAAATGTTACGATTGTATATACTGGTGAGGGAAATCGCTTATAGTGGTAAGCTGCTACGTAAATGCTAATAAAAGCATCCTCGCTCCTACGCTCATGTCCTCAGGAAATTTATGTCGGATAGTGAAAGATGATTTCCTCCGGGAGTACCTTGGACATCTCGCATCCTATTCGCCACGCGTTTTGGCTTGCGCCCCTTGGAGGAAGTCACTAGACGAGCATCCCGATATGGGTGAGTTTGATCTTCGCGTGATTTTGCATCATGCTCCGAGCGAACTCGCGATTTCTGTTCCGCCGCTGTATGAGCATTCCACGGGAAGGTACATGGTCAGAGTTCATAATGTGACGAAACGTTAATATAACCTGCTTGTAATAGGTTATCGCTAAAGGACAATAATCTTTATAAAACCCAGGGTACTCTCACCCTGCTAGGGGTTGTAACACATGCTTGACATTGATATGGCGGAGTACTCAGCTGGACAAACCTTCTTAATCAAGTTTACGGAAACAATGGTCTATAATCCGTGGGACCAGCGTCGGGAAGTGCCCTTGATGCCCATTGAACCTTTTTTGCGGGAGCGCTTTGGCCAGCAGCCTACACCCGCTCAAGCACTCACCGCGGTGAGAGAGGCGTCAATGTTGCCTCTGAATGTGTTTGTTGCAACGTACGTTGGTCAAAGAGGGAATAAAATTAAGCTTCGACCCCTCCAGGGTCTTGGGACCATCAATCCCAGAGAGGGAGAATATTTTCTCGTTCCTAAAGAATGCATTGAAAAGATCACACCCGTACTTACGCTAGAAGCGCTCGTCACTTCACCGCTGTAATACTCCTTTTTTCACTTTCTCAATCTTGCCTTTCGCTTCCAACTCAGGACAAGTCTTATTTTTGCTTCTGACGCAAGGAAATTCACCGGATTTATAAAACCCCCCGCACTTTCACATGCATGAGAATCGCATTCCTTGCAGACTTGCATATGGACTATTTGTGGCATGAAAAACTTTCTGAGCAAAAAGAGCAAAAGATCGCAGAGCTCGCAAAGGAGGTCGATGCGCTCATTCTGTGCGGTGACAATGCTGCTGTTTTCACTAATCTTGAGCATCACAGAAGGCTCTACAGAGCGATAAGAGAACATTTCAACGGTCCTGTCGCGTCTGTTCTCGGCAATCATGACCTTTGGAGCGAGTATTGTTTGCGCACGATCCCTTTGTTAATGCACCATCATCCCCTGCTTATGGCGGAGTTTGACATTATCAATCTTGAAGCGCAGAATCTTGATCTTGACGGCCTCACAATCGCCGGTACATATGGCCATTATGATTATTCATTGGGCCTTCGCCAAGCCGATCTCGGCGAGAGCGACTGGGAAAATGGCGAGGCGGTCGTATATGGCCATCCTGAAAGCTTCCTTGACAAGAAGATGCAGGACTGGGAGGGAAAACATGACAGGGAAGTATGCAAGGAACTGCTAGATGCATTTGAATCACGGCTCGCATCTGCCGCGCAGCCCCTCATCACGATCTCACATACCGTTCCGCGGGCAGATTTGATCCCGCATCCGCAGACTCCTGAACATATTTTTTGCTCAGGATACCGCGGATCATCAGAGATCGGGAGGCTCGTGCATGCCTATACCTCAATGCTTCATGTCTCCGGCCATGCGCACGCGTATGGCCGCGCGAAGGAATATCCAACTACCTTTATTTCAATGGGTGCGGAGATTAACATTTGGACGAGGTTCGTCTTTAACACCCAAAACCGGCATGAATCCGTACATCTTGAAGCGCTGCGCGATGAGGATGAAGACTCCCAAGACGATAAACCCCCCCCTCAATTTTTAAGAACGATAATATTCCCTTTTCCTTTCTTCACTTTCTCAATCATTCCTTTCGCTTCAAGCTCGCTCAATACAAGGCTGATTTTCGCTTCTGAAACTGGGAAGTGCTTTCTAATCTCTTTCTGCGTTGTCCTCCCTTGTTGTTCTTTAAGCAAGGAAAGAATTTGGTCCGCAAGATCCTGGTCAAGCGCAGTTTTCCTTTTGGGTATCCTTCGTGCGCTTATGGCCACGGCGATTATTCCTGCGATTACTGCAATGCCTAAAAGCGCAGGAATCCAATAGCTCGTTGTCTGTGTCTCCTCATCAATCCCCTCAACCATGACATCCTCGTCGAGTATCTCCTCCTCCGGGCTTGTATCAGGCAAAACGATGAGATCCACATAGTAATCCCCTTCATCCTGAATGTGGATCTCTTCTTCAACACGGAGCTCTTCATTGTCAAGGACGTGCGCTCTGAGCGTGTAATTTCCGGGAGGAAGCTCAAAAGAATATGTTCCATCTTTTGAAACGTATGTTTGCTCAGGTACAGTATTCACTGTGATGATCACTTCCGGTATCTGCTCAAGGTCGAGGTCATAAACAACACCATGAATCGTCGCTCCTAGGACTGATGGAATCAGCAGAATAAACAGAACGACCACGGCCCCTTTTTTCATTATTTTGCATTTTTATGGCCACGGTTTAAAAAACTTGCGATGCCCGAAATCCTTGTTAATAAAGCGTCGTAAAGGATTTCGTGAATAATAAAGGGTGCGCGCATAAAGCCAACGAAAGCATCTTTATAAACGATGGAAGAAACAAGAGTACATGCCCGCATGGGCGGAGGAAACCACAATGAGGAAACTGTGGATATTGGCATTGCTTGCCATTATGATTGTGAGTCTATCCGTTATGGCTGACGAAGGCCGTGATGGATCGGACGATGATGACGATGATGATATTGATGACGATTCTAATGACGATTCAAGTGATGATGAAGATGATGACTCCGGAGATGACAGCACCAATTCAAGTGATGATGAGGATGAATCCGGTGATGATAATCCAGGTATGAGCAATCAGCGTGGAAAATCCGTTCGGGAGCTCAAAGAAGTCCGAAAAATAACTGCGGAACGCATAAAAGCGGCGCGCGAGGACTTTAAGGAAGCGCGCAAGCAATACGCGGAAGCCCAGAAGGAGTATCGCGAGCGTCTCAGAACGTATAATGAAACCCGCGCACAACTGAGAAATTGCCGCGACGATGATAGCGATGAGTGTGAGGAGCTTAAGGACAAGGTTGAGGATAATGTAAGAGGATTCCTTGAGAACGGCGCAGCGATGGCAATTGAGCAGCTTATGAAAGTGAAGGCAAGGGTCGAAGCCTCAGAGGAATTGACAGATGAGGAGATTGCACGAATCGTAGCGGAAATTGATGTGGCGATAGCGCGATTGCAGAATGCCTCCACTGCCGCAGAGAATGCAAACTCTACAGAGGATCTCAAGGACGCAGCCAAAGAAATCAGGGATGACGTCAGAAAGATAAATCACCGCGCTAAGATCCATGCGTATCGCTTAGTGCATTTAAGGGTTTTTAACATCATTCAGCGCAGCGAGCACTTAGAGCAGCGCCTTGCGAATGCGATAACAGAGCTTGAAGCGAAGGGCGCAAATGTCGATGAACTCGAGGCAAAACTCGATGCGTTCTCCGCGAATCTTGACGAAGCGAAGGAGTTTTATCGTCAGGCAGATGTCAAGCTTAAGGAAGCGATGAACGCGACAGATCCTGAACAGGCGAAGGAGCTTGTCAAAGATGCCCGGGAATTATTGAAGAAAGCGCATCAGAACGTAAAGGAAGCGCATCAGATCCTCATGGAGATCATCCGCGGCATTAAACAATCAGGCGGCTCAATCCCTCCGACAAACACGACGCAGCCTCCGGGAAATCAGACACCGGGAAACACTACGATACCCGGCAATCAAACCGAGACTCCGGGAAACCAGACAGAAACCCCGGGCAATCAGACTGAAATACCAGGTAACCAAACCGAGATCCCCGGAAACGAGACACAAGGTAACACAACGAACGCGACCAGCAACGTTTAAATAGAAGTGGCATGAGGTGAACACTATGAAAAGAATCATGATTGCCCTGCTGCTTCTTGGCACTATCGTTGCGGCAGGATGCGGACCAAAGGCAGAACCCCTAACAACAGCGCCAGCGCTCGATCAGGCTGCAAATGAGCAGGTTGCAGACGAAGTGGCAGCGGATATTGCTGAAATCGACGCGATCGATCAAGAACTCCAGGACGACGATCTCGACACGGTTGAGCAGGATCTCGAAAACGTTGACTGGTAAGTTTTTTCTTTTTTTTCGTAAACCTTATAAATGACCGTTCATTCTAACTCTCTATCAAGAGATACCTTGGTCACGGCTTGGGTATGCTGGCGACGGATTCTCGCCACTTGTTTAACATGAAGGTGAAACCATGGCACGTATGCATTCAAGGAAGCGCGGGCAGGCAGCCTCAACACGGCCTGCAAAAAGAACAAAGTCATCCTGGGTGAGATATCAGCCAAGAGAGGCTGAACTGTTGATAACAAAGCTGGCAAAGGAGGGGAACTCGCCTTCTAAAATCGGACTCTTAATGAGAGACGCGTATGGAATTCCCGACGTAAAAGCAGTTGTGGGGAAAAGCGTTTCCACAATTCTCAAGCAGCATAACATGCAATCAAAGCTCCCTGAGGATCTGACTGCATTATTGAGGAAAGCGGCGCTCGTCCAGGGGCACATGGAGAGAAACAAGCAGGACATGACTGCGCTGCGAGGCATGCAGCTTACGGAAGCGAAAATCAAGCGGCTTGTGAAGTACTATAAGCGCACTGAAGTGCTTGGTCGCGATTGGAAGTATGACACGGAAAGACTCAAAATGTTCCTCGAGTGAGCATGAGCTACGCGCAATTTAAGGATCTCGTAAAAGAGGCCGTGGATGAATTTCGGAAGATTCCGAAGACAGCCACCGTCCGCGTCGTGAGCCATTTGGATTGTGACGGCATCTGCGCGGTCTCACTCATGATCAAGGCGCTTATGGAGGATCATCGAGTCTACGCGCTGAGCATCATCCAACAGCTCAATCTTGAAGTGCTGCACGAGCTTGCGAAGGAAGAGCATGAGTATGTCATCTTCACGGATCTCGGCAGCGGTGTCGTGGATCAAATCGCAAGAGTGCTGGTGCATAAGAAAGTGTTTGTATTTGATCATCATGAGCTTGCTTCACCAGCAGCATATCCGAATATCGTGCATGTCAATCCGCATCGCGTGGGTATTAATGGAAGCAAAGAAATTTCAGGAGCCGGAGTTACGTACATGTTTGTGAAGGAGTATAACCCGAAGCTCGAGCCCTTGGCGTATTTGGCCATTATCGGCGCGCTTGGTGACATTCAGGATTCTGAGGGGTTTCTGCCGTTAAATCAGGAAATTCTCAAGCTTGCGGAGATTCATGGCACGATGGAAGTGCGCAAGGGCCTTCGGTTTTTCGGAGTCCACACGCGCCCTATTCATAAAGCGCTGGAGTATTGCAATGATCCGTTTATTCCAGGAGTTACCGGGAGTGAGTCCGCGGCGATTCAATTTTTACAGGATCTCAACATCCCCCCCAAACAAGGGAAGGAATGGAGAACATTCAGTGATCTTACTGAAGATGAGCGTAAGCGGCTTGCTTTGCATATTATCATGCGTAGGCATAAAGAGAAGCTGCCGGATGATGTGTTTGGAGACATCTATGTGCTGCCGCAGGAAACAACATATCCTCAGTTTAAGGATGCGAAGGAGTTTTCAACCGTCTTAAATGCGTGTGGGAGACTGCAGAAAGCATCTGTCGGCATTGGCGCATGCCTGAACGATCCCGTGTTCAAAAAAAAGGCCGTGACCGCGCTGCTTCAGTACCGCCGCGAGATTGTTGATGCTCTGAAGTGGTACCGCGAAAATCAAAACACATTTATCAGGGGAGAGAGATACCTGATCATCAATGCGGAGAGCAATGTCCTCCCTACGATGATAGGAACGATGGCTTCCATCTTGGCGAAGTCAGGAGAGCTTCCGGAATACACGTATATCCTTTCGATGGCCCGCTCTGCAAACAAGTCGACAAAAGTTTCACTGCGCATTGCATGCATGCAGGCCCCTGAGCATGTTGATCTCCATGGCCTTATTATGAGAATTGTGAGCCGCGTGGGAGGGGAATCCGGAGGGCATGCGAACGCTGCTGGTGCGATCATCCCAACAGAGTTTGAACAGAAGTTTATTGAACAGGCGAAAGCAGTATTATCTCAGGCTGCGCTTGAGGAACAGATTTCTTAACAAAGTGAGCCAGAAATCTCCGCACTTTTAGTGCGTGAGATGAATGGCTCAGTAAGCTTTTTCTAGCAGAAAAAGAAAAAAAAGCATGACGAGCGTAATGCAGCGTCATGCAAAAACCTGTTTCGGGTTAGCGTGAGCTGTGCTCGTCGGAGGACGAGCACGATGGAACTGAGGTCAACTGCGCATAAGGTGGGAGTTAATGTGCATCATTTGGAGTGGTGCACGAAGTATCGGTATAGGATGTTGAGGCGGGAGGAGTATAAAAATGCTTGTGAACAAGCGATCCGTCGGCAGGCGGAGCGGCATGGCATCACGATTCGAGAACTGTTCGTGATGCCGGAGCATGTGCATGTGAGTTGTGAGTTGCCGCCGAGCATGTCGCAGAGCAAGGCATTGCAATTGCTGAAAGGAGGGTCTAGTTATCTGCTGTTTAAACAGCAGCCGAAGTTTCGGCTGCGCTATCCGCAAGGTCACTTCTGGAGTCCCGGAGCATACGCAAGTAGCGTTGGCTACACCACCATAGAAGTCGTCGATAAATATGTGAGGGATCAGCAAGACATCCATCAGCGAAGTCTCTCAGACTTCGCAGGAAGCCCCGCACTTTAGTGCGGGGAGAAGGTCACCTTTGTCCTTTAATTCTTGAATTTGAGTATTGTTGTCCATTCTATGATCCTTAGAGTACCATGTTTATAAAACTTGCAGTAAAATTTAGCTAGGAGGGCAATATTTATAAACTAGATTTAATGATATCTGGAAATGTCTGACTCGGATAACAAAGTCCAGATAATCCCGCTCGCAACCGGAATTTTAGTGGTGATTTTGATAGGTTATATCATCTCGCTTCTTGTTCCTTCAGAGTATCTTATATTGATATTTGTTGTGCTTGCTATAGTTGCAGGCATCATAGCTTACTTTAGCATCAAGAATCCGGAATTCAGGGCGAGGGCCTCTACATTCTTAGGGGAGCTTATCGAAGGTATTAGTAAAATCGGAGCAAACCTTCTCAAGAACATGGAAGAGAGACAGCGAAAAGAAAATAAATCACGACTTCCGATTTCTAAAGAACTTAAAAATAAAGTATATGATATCGCTGCAGGAAAATGTCAAGAAGGCGGCAAGAAAGGAAATCTCAAAATTCATCATATTGATGGCGATCCATCCAATAACCGGATTACAAACTTAGTTCTTCTTTGTGGCAATCACCACGATGACGCAGATAAAGGAGTTATTCCTAAATGGAGACTTAAAAGTATTAGGGAAAGGCAAGCAAC
>Ga0209542_10003823_pt1 | contig 31745 bp, 48 predicted proteins | sample RifCSPhighO2_01_FD_184028 | JGI IMG/M metagenome (GOLD analysis project Ga0209542, IMG submission 184028) | Soil microbial communities from Rifle, Colorado - Rifle CSP2_plank highO2_0.1 (SPAdes) (version 2) | ecosystem: Environmental > Terrestrial > Deep subsurface > Rock core/Sediment ... | reverse complement strand
CCAATCCGCCCGTGCTTGGATCTGTCTGAATTGGTAATGTGTGTCGTTTATGACATCGACTATTATTGCCCCCAACATGTGGTCATTGCTAGCAACATATGCGCCTCTCTGATGCATGAATCCGTAGGTGTCATAATTCGGTAAGGTACATGCCCCCGTAGTCATTTTGAATCTAGGTACCCCCTCGTTCGTTACTGGAATAGACTTCAATAGCTGTTTCGGGGCCGCACATACAAAGCTGCCCTCGGTTTGTCCTATCCTATCCAGTCCGGCGAGTGGGTTTACGGTCTTGGCGGAAACAGCTACGGGAGAGACGTGAAAATTGGAGTTATAATATGTTGGTTCGGTTATGATTGATTCTTCTGAGAAAGTCTTGTCTATTCTTCCATATCCATCTAATCCCCTAGAAGAGGCCGGTAAGTGGGAGATTAGAAGTTGGAACTTCGAATTGTTTTTTTTACAGAAAAATCTGATGTTCTCTATAAATTGGGTGTGTGCTTTTCCTTCTGTGACGGCTGTTGACAGTAAAAATGTTCGGTATTTTCTAACATCACTTAGGATGTTATTTTTTTGGTCATCTGTCAACAGAGACCTAACATTAATATTGTCAAATTCACTTGGATATTTGTCACGACACGTCTGATCCAATCCGACTATCCCATCCGTGAACGCTTTTCGAATCATATTCTGTGTCACCCCCACGGAGTACATTTTTGCTCTCGTAATGAGCCTCTCTCCGGAACGATGGAGCGACATGTAACAATCTATTATTTCATCTTGAAGCTCATCAGTGGTGGCGTATTTTTTTGGTTCCTGACGTTTTTTTGATTTCGTGATTTCTCTGTTGCTTTTAATCCGTGATCTACTATTCTGTTTTTTGATCCCGAACAAATCCGGGGATGATTTTGTCGCCTCAATTGTGAGATTATTTATACCCCCGAAATATTTTATAACACTAAATTTAGAGTATCCTATTCTTATTAGGTCATCATAGTCTGGCCGACTCGTCTTTCTTTTACATAATGTTGTGAAATCATTCAGTATTTTTTTTCGTTCTGTAGACTTATTCATAGTTTAGATGATCCGCCCAAAATAATGCTTGAGTCCAATACTATTTTATCGGAGATCCAATTTACAACTATTTGCGTAACTTTGATTTTAAAGCTATTTATTGATCCATCGTTTGGAACATCTGCGTGCGGCAGATCCATGAAGCCAAATCTCTCGCTTTCGTGATTAGATAAACCATCAGGTAATGATATTTTTCTATCGGTTATGTTAAGGAGTATTCCTCCTAGCGTTAGAATCTTTTCTGCCTCATTTCTAAATCGAACGTCTGGGGCAACTATTCTTGTCGGCGATGTGTTTATGTCATCCACCAGTGATCTTGTTGCTTCCTCTATGCTATCTGACCATAGATTGACCCAATAGTCGATATCGTAGTTTCTCAGGGCTTGGCCTAAGTCTTGTAACAGTCGCCGTCCCCTCACATCCTTTTTACCGTTCCAGCCGAGATCAAGACAGAATTTTTTTATGGGATCTCCGAAGGCCAATTTTTTGAACCCCATCGACACGATTAGAGCTTTTGACGCCTCGTCTTTTCCAGACCCCGCCGGTCCAATAATGCCCACGACTAAGATTTCCCGCTTCATTTTCGCCATGCTTGGGATACAATCACATGATAGAGCATAATTTCAACTTTGCTACGAGGAAAAAAATGAGGCATCTACCCAAATCTGAGCATGAGAGCAAGACATTTGAGGATTTAATGAAGGATTTTGTTGGGGCTCAAGAAAGTCGGGGCACTGAATTCAGGCCCTCTGCATTTTTCAACCGTGTCGGTGACATGCTAGAAGTCGGTCTTCATGCCGGTGATCCGGTGGCCCATTTTGTGTCCCCCAACCTGACGGTTCACAGAGATTCGAACGATGACAAAATACTCGGTTTCAACATCTGCGGTTTGTCTAAATATCCTGGATTGTCGTGGCTTAGGTGTAATGACATCGAGGCTCTTTCACTCATTATGTCCGAAAGATTGCGTCAGGACGAGAGGTGGGGCCAACAGAATCACGGACCGTACAAATGGCTCGCCATTATCAACGAGGAATTAGGAGAATTCTCCCAAGCAGTCCTAGATACAGAATACGGCGGGAAGAACGGCGGTATGGAGAATGTAGAAAAGGAACTAGTCCAGTTCGTTGCTGTTGGGATAGCAATATTACAGTGTCTACAGCGATTCAAAGAGGCTGGAAAAAGCTGGATCACCGACAGCATCTGATGTTTTATCTATTGACAGGCTAATTAACTATGTTAGCATGTCTGAGGGATTATTTTTGATATGCGGTACGATGATCTCATTTCTGCGTTAGACAACCGTGTCCGAAAGGGGCTGGTTAGCGTACGGGAGCGCGGATCACTCTGTATATACAACTACACGAAGGATTGTACGGAACAGGGTGCTTGGGACGACGTCACCAAAAAAGCTCGCGGCCTTATCATCGACCGGGATAAAAAGCTGATCGTTGGACACGGCATCAGTAAGTTCTTCAACGCCGATGAACCAAATGGCACTAAGGTCGACAATCTTTTATCGTATGGAATGGCTGAAGTAACAGACAAATTAGATGGGAGTATAGGAATTTTGTTCCACGACCCATTTACCGGCAGGTGGCGCATTGCTACTAGGGGTTCGTTTGAGTCCGAACAAGCGTTGTGGGCGACCGAATTTTTACACAATAACCACACCAATTTGGCGGAACGTGGCCACAGACTATCCCTTAATTTTGAAATCATTTACCCCCAAAACAGGATTATTGTGGATTACGGTGGGAGGGAGGAGCTTTGCCTGATTGCGGCTGTTAATTGTATGACCGGCAGGTCCGTTCCTCGGAAAGAATTAGAGCAGATAGCGGCAGAGGTAAATGTTCCCATTGTACCGTCTCGTAATCTGACTATTCTGGAAACTCTAGATTTAGTAAAAAATCCCGTGGGCTCCGCTACGGAGTCGGAGGGCTGGGTTTTCTTTTGGCCGGAGCACAACCTTAGGGTGAAGTTCAAGCGGTCCAATTACATGAAGCTCTCTAGGATCTTGAGCCACCTAAGTATGCGAGCGGTTTTTGAGGCGGTACGCGACGGTCACTATGATGAACTTGTTTTCGATGTACCCAAGAGTCTAAGGGAGATTCCGGACGCGGCCAGGAACAACGCTGTTGGCGTTAAAAACTCCGTCGAAGCTGGATTTGAAGATGCTTTGAGTAAATTTCACTCCGCCGGCCCATTCGCTGATCGTAAAAGTGCGGCAGAATTTGCGATCAGCAATTTAAAGCCGTATATGCACTATTGTTTTGCCGATTTGAGTGGCAATGATAGGGATAAATTCGATCTAATTTGGAAGCGAACCCACGCCGTGTTGAAAGAGTCTGGATTCTTCAACAAAAACATCATGGCGGATGAAATTACACCGTGATCATTTATTTTACAAGTATTTAGGGGGGGCTAAGAATTGCCATCAAACCAACCCGCAGGTGATTTTCATCGACTTTTGATTGGTGATCACTTTTCACCGTTTACCGGCAACAGTACTAGTCTAACGCAGCCCTTCTCTGGCCTAGTGGTCGGTGATTCGAACAAAAAAGATGCAGAATTAGACTTATCAATAAATTACGAAGGATTAATTAAGGCTTATGAGTTACTCGACCTAGATGATGAAAAGATGCTTGTGATTAGGGACGCCATTTCCGACTGTCTAAAAGTGCATCTTCATAATATCAATCTCAAAAAGAAGACCTTACAGATGGAAAGGGCATCCCTAGATGCGGAACTGGCGCTAAGTGTAAAACAAAAGATTCACGATGATGAGCTTTTGGCGTGCAAATCCGAGATCAACGACCTTAAAGAGCAGATAAGCATTGACCTAGCTCAGAGACTCACCGTTGAGCGGGGTGAAATATAGGCTTGACAACGGTAATCGCTATGATACGATTCCATCTTCTCGTTTGACGTTTTAAATTTAGATGATTTTGACACTATCCACGACTCACCGGCCCGCTACAGACCTGGGGTACTTAGTCCACAAGCACCCAGACCGGGTTAGGTCTGTATCGCTCAATTTTGGCGACGCACACGTATTTTTTCCGGAGACACGGGAAGATTTCTGTGAAATGGCTCTGCTTGTAGATGTAGACCCAATTCGTCTTGTCAAGGATAACCAATTTCGTGGGGCTGGGCTTGACAACTATATCAATGATAGACCGTATGCCGCATCATCTCTGCTTAGTGTTGCCATTGGTCAAACAATGAGGTCTGCAATGCTGGGAGACTGTGAAGATCGTCCAGAACTGGCAAAACAGGCCATTCCACTCACCGTGAAGATTCCGGGACTTCAATGCCATCAGGGCGAGGATTTAGTTAGGCGGCTATTCGAGCCCCTTGGTTACATGCTGGAGATAAAAAATCCTGAACTACACCCATTGTTTCCCGAGTGGGGTCTTAGTCCATATTTTTCAGTCACGATTAGCGGTGTCGTTAGATTGTCTGATCTACTAAATCATTTGTATGTTTTAATTCCAGTCCTTGACAATAATAAGCATTATTTCGTTAACGGTGATGAGGTTGAAAAGCTCATCCGCGCCGGTGGTGAGTGGATCAAATTGCATCCGATGAAGGAATGCATCATTAGCAGATACGTAAAATACAAACAGAGTCTCAAAGATGCTGTCATGTCTAAGCTAGAGGCAAAGGAAGCCACAGAGCCCCCCGCCTTTCCAGACGATGATTTGTGTGTCGATGTTGATTCTAATAATGACTCTCCCGAATCTGTGCCTTGTACCAGACGAGATCTTAATTCGTTGCGCATTGAATCCGTAGTTAATGCGGTTCTGACAAGCGGGGCTAAAACCGTTCTGGATGTGGGTTGTGGGGAAGGAAACCTGATTTTTAGGCTCTCTTGCGAGGATCAAATCTCCACAATTTGTGGCATGGACGTACAAGCAAAAAGGCTTGGGCTGGTTCACAGGAAGATCAGGCCCCTGCCTGAGCACCAGAAGAATAAAACAACCCTGTTTTCGGGGTCACTATTATACAGGGACAAAAGAACTGTGGGTTTTGATTGCGTGACAATGGTGGAGGTGATAGAGCACATAGACCAAACCAAATTGGATAGTGCGATGGCGAATGTTTTTGGATATATGAGGCCATCTCGCATTGTCGTTACTACACCTAATTTTGAGTACAACGTCTTATTTGGCGGCATGGATTTGGGCCAACTTCGTGATAAGGACCACCGTTTTGAGTGGACAAGAGATCAATTCAGAGATTGGTGCGCCTCTATTTGTGAGAAGCATGGTTACGATTTCGCGGTATCTGGTGTTGGTGATTCCGATGATCTTTTAGGCCATCCAACACAGATGGCTGTCTTCACAAGGAACTCATGATCGAGGTGCTTGGCAAATGAGTGATGTCCCTTCTTTGGTAACAGACAGTACAAATAAAAGCTTGGCTTTTACACCCGCCCAGGATGATCTTTTTCTTCCCGTATCATTTCCGGACCTGAGTCTGATCATCTTGATCGGCCCGTCAGGAGCGGGCAAAAGCTACTTTGCTCGTAAGAATTTTAGGTCATCATCAATAGTTTCACTCGAAAATTGCTATGAAATCGTTTCTGACAGGACAGAAAGCAAACACACAGCATCTTGTGCATTTGACATTTTGTGCAAGATAGTCGAAAATCGTTTGAAATTGAAACGATTGACCGTCATAGATGCTGACAATCTTGTTGGCGAGGATCGTGGCATTCTTGGGGAAATCGCCCAGAGGTGGAACGTCCCAGTCGTAGCCATAATTTTCAATATACCTTTTAGTGATATCATAGAGAACAACATACATAGAGTCATCAAAGTTTATGATGAGCGTAAGATACAAAAGCAAATAAACAAGACTAGAAATCTAAAAGATTCCTTATCAAAAAGAAAATCATATAAGCACGTATATGAATTTACGACATCTGGACAGGTTTCAGAAACACTGTTGCGACCTGTCGTTTTAGATTGCAATAAAAGATCTGAGAGCGGCCCGTTTGATATAATTGGCGATATCCACGGATGTGGCGATGAGCTCGAAAAATTACTCGGTGAATTGGGATACGGGAAAGTTCCGGTATGTGACTCCTTTAACATACCAAGAGACATTGATTGGACGTATTCCCACAATAACGGCCGAAGAGTCATCTTCGTGGGTGACATCGGTGACCGGGGACCAAGAATTATAGACTCGTATGATATTGTCAGAAGAATGGTTTTATCTGGGCACGCATTCTGCCTGCTCGGAAATCACGAGCGCGCAGTCGCAGAAAAATTGCGCGGCAAGAATAAGCAATTAATTAATGGGCTCGAAAAAACTTGGGCAGAAATAGAATCCTTGAGTGACGATATTAGGCCGGCCGTTTGCAATCGCATACTTGATTTGATATCAAAGCACATGCACGTACATTTGGTGCTGGACATGGATCAGCTTGTTGTGGCACACGCTGGATTACCCGAAGACCTACACGGCAGAGAATCCGGAAAGGTTTGGAATATAGCCCTCTACGGGGTACAAGAAGTTGATCCAGAGACCGGAAAACAGCGTCGATCTGATTGGGCCTCGCAGTATCATGGCGAGTCATTCGTTGTTTATGGCCACACGCCGCATCGCAATCCGGTATTCAAGAACAATACGTGCAATATTGATACTGGAGCGTGCTTTGGCGGGTCGTTGTCAGCGCTTAGGTGGCCAGAACGTGAAATCGTCTCTGTGAAGTCAGCCATGGTTTACTACCAAGACGATCATGGCGGTTTTTCTGCTGACTCAGATGTTCAAAGTTCTGCTGACTATGCGGTACTCGATTACGAGGATATTTGTGGCGAACAGATTATCGAGACTCCTATTGTCCCAAAAATCCAAATAAGACAAAGAAACTCTGATTTTGCATTGGAACACAGTAGTCGGTGGGCTGTAGATCCTCGGTGGCTCATTTATCTGCCCCCGACGATATCCCCGTGTCAAACATCTTCTATGTCGGATTACCTCGAACATCCCGTCGAGGCTATTCAATATTATCATTCATTTATCCCGACGGTAGTTTTTGAAGAGAAGCACATGGGATCTAGGGCCATCGTTGTCGTTCTGAATAGTGGTGAGACAGCAAAAAGTAGGTTTGGCTTTGCTGATCCACTTCCAGGCTGCATTTACACCAGGATGGGGCGACCCTTTTTTGATGCCCACACGGAAATTGACGTGCTCACCGTTTTTAGGGACGCGCTTGAAAAATCCGGTGTGTTTGAGGCACTACAGACAGATTGGGTCGCGCTCGATTGTGAGATAATGCCGTGGTCGGCTAAGGCGACGGGGTTGATAAAGAAGCAGTATGCGGCTGCCGGAGTAGCGGGCTCACTATTTTTCTCGGATGCTATTGATCGCATAGATAGAGCGGGCAAGTCTGGAAAGCCGGTCGGTGAATTACTGGCTTTATTTGGTGCTAGGCACAATGCTTTTAAAAATTACAATAATGTATTTGCTAACTATTGTTGGGGAACGTCCGGCATCTCAGGGCTGAAAATTGCCCCCTTCGAGATACTGGCATCTGAGGGGGCTGTTCATGCCGGTAAACAAAGATCATGGCATCATGCTTTGATTGATGAAATTTGTTGCGCAGATTCACTCGATATTCTGCAAAAGACTAAACTTATCATTGTTGACACAAATCAGGCATCCAGCATCGAAGCCGCCGTTTCGTGGTGGAACGATCTAACTAGCTCAGGAGGCGAGGGTGTGGTAGTTAAGCCGTATGAGTTCCCCATTTCCCCCGAGTTGGATTTTCAGCCAGCAATAAAGTGCAGGGGTAGGGAATACTTGAGAATTATTTACGGACCCGAATACACCCTGGTTAATCATCTAGCCAGATTGAAGAAACGGTCATTATCACGAAAACGCGATTTAGCGATGAAAGAATTCTCACTCGGTGTTGAAGGATTACGTAGGTTCGTTAGTCACGACCCACTAACAATGGTTCATCAATGCGCCTTTGGTGTAATGGCGTTGGAGGGCGAATTTGACGATCCTAGACTTTGATTGATACTAATATTATGTGAGTAGTGTTCGTGTGTTGATTATATAAAGTAAACAATTGATACGGAAGGTAAATTTGAATAGAAGAGCCAACGAAGAAATTAGGAGTCGTATAGTTCGTTTAATTGATGAGTCCGGGGTTAATTTGGGTGAGAAAAACACTAAATCAGCTCTGGCACAGGCGGAAGATGCCGGTTTGGATCTTGTTGAAGTTGATCCAAACTCCAATCCTCCGGTGTGTAGAATCATGGATTTCGGTAAATTTCTTTATGATGAAAAAAAGAAGTCCCGTAAGAAGAAGACTCCCAAAACCCAAATGAAAGAGATTTGGTTGCGTCCAAAGATAGACCAGCACGACATGGACACAAAGGTCAAGAAAGCCCGAGAGTTCATTAAAGTTGGTCACAAAGTGAGATTGAATCTCATGTTTAAAGGGCGAGAGGTGGCCTTCAAGGATCTCGGTGTAAAAGTCGTTAGTCAATTTATAGGATCACTAGCTGATGTTTCTGTTGTTGAACAGCAGCCACGAATCGAGGGCAAATCTGTCAATGCAATCATCACACCTGCAAGACACCATGATCGGTTAGTTGCGAGTGCCGTTTAGTGGCTCCAGCGGCGGATTGGACACAGTTTCGACAACAAATTCTGGCCGAGTTGGCGGCAGAGCCGATTGAAGATGGTTATACTCACCCATGCGAGACTGTCATTGAGGATGCGCTACACGCCCACGGTGATGACGCGCAGCGTTGGATAGAGGTGTTTATAGCCCAACAGGACGGATCTTCCACATCCGCTGTTATCGTTTGCCTCGGTCGTCTAAGATCACCAGGATCTTGCGTTGGCGGTTGGCCTTGCTAGATGACATTCTTGGACAACCATCGGTTGAAATTAGGGATGCAGCTGTACAGGCAGCCGAGAGCTGGGGTGATCGACAGGTTGTCGATGTGCTCCAAAACCATGAGTATCCAGAGCCCTGGCTCACTGATTATGTTGCTAATGTTATTCGCGACCTTTCGAGTTAGTTGTTAACTACCCAAAAGGTTACTATTTTGATTTGGCAATGGTAAAATACTCGTCAACCAAATCAAGATGCAAGAATTCGCCTGATTTTGTGGTGAAATAAACATCTACGATCCCGAAGTGCTGGAGAATTTTTTGGCAGTTTTTACACGGTTTTGCCGTTATCGAAGATCCGGTATTCCGTGCTCTACCAGCCACAAAAATAGATGCCCCCTTCAGCCTCTTGCGATTTGCCCTTCTAATTGCCAATGCTTCAGCATGACCCGAGAGACGACTTCCGATTCCACGATTACAAGTATTCCATCCCCACGAAATGATCCTACCACGAACGTCGACGATCACAGCGCCCAACTGGAAAGTATAGTGGTCAGACCGCAAGAGCAGGTCTTTGGCGAGCTCTTTAGGGCTTATTTTTCTCATTAAAATCAAATTCGTGCCCAGAGATTATGGCTTGGGCATCGCGAAGGTGGTTACATGCGGTTGATGATAAAATACATCCGGTTCTGTGTTGTACTTCGCTACCGAACATGAATGCGTCGCAGAAACAACACCCCCTCACGATATCAGAATCATAAATCTTAAATAGCATATCCTCAATGGCATCAATATGTTCAGAGAGGATTTGCCCATTCTCGTCGCCTTGGAGTGAAAGTCGCGCCTTGTTTAGCAACTCTCTTGGTACCACGACATTTCCTCTCCCCTTACCGGCATCATTTTTTGTTTATCAGCCATCTCTAAAACTGATACTCGGAGCGATATAGAATCCCGGTGGGTCTAGTTTTGGGTCTCGCCACACATCTCTTTCTCGTGGTGGATCGTGAGCTTCAAAAAGTTTACCTCCCACATAGAATCTCGCGGGGTGCGGGTCTTTCCCGGATGTTTTACGCCACCACCAAATCGATATCCACGGTAGTGTAACAAATTTCCAGCGTTTGACAACCAGTTTTCCTTCCGGATGTGAGTATGACCACGGATTTTGATTAATCAAACTGATGGGTCTTCTCATCGGCCCAAAAACTATCCCCATTTGTATACCCCAAGCGGATGGTCTCGTAACACGCCAAGACTCTGTGCCCCACTCTATCTTTGGCTTGCTTGTTGATTCCCACGTGATTCCGATCCAGCTTGCATAGCTCACGGCTGTTATTTATTCACCTCAGAAGCTAAATCACGACTCTTCTTTAGTTGCTTTTGTAAGCTATTTATTTGTTTTTTTATCATTTTTGCCTCTCTTATTGAATTTTCATCGTTTAGTTTTTTTATTTCCGCTGAATTTTTTTTCACCCACTCTTGGAATTCTTTGTATTCTTTCAATTTACTCTGGTACCATTTTTGATTGTATTTTAATTCCTTGTCATTCATTGGCCTATTAAATCCTACAGTCACTACAGCATCTCCGTAACTCGTTTCTATATTTATGAACTTTCTGCCAATTCGGCACCCAGGTCTTTTATATGATCAATAATTGATTGAATGCTATCACCGTCATTTATAGAAAAACGGTCCCTGACAGTAAATATACTAGGCTTCTGGGGCTTTCCCGGATCATATCTCATCTTAAATTTGGCCACGGACGTGCTCCATTTTTAGCTCGATGATTTCGTCTCTCCCGATTGACGGGAGATATTTTTCAATCCAATGCTCTTTTTGCGCTTCAGCTATCATGTAGGTTTTAGAGGACCAAGATTTGTGCGCCCAGCAAAGTCCGCTTCCCCATTTCGATGGTCTTTGGATTGGTGGTTCTTCGCCACACCAGAGTCCGATTTCCCCGGAGGTATCGCAAGTGAGCCAAATCATATCTGATCCTCTCCAATCGAAACAATCAGGCGGTCGATGAATGGGACTTGAGCTTCGTGTATTATTGATTTGGCGGTGTTTAGGGGGAAAAATTTGACCGCATCAATTTCCCAGGACGTGGTCGTCGGATTGCAGTTTTCTGTGGCGTGTGCAGCAAAGCAGGTTATAGTCTTTTTTCCGCTACGATATTTATTGCTTCCTAGCGGGCATAGCCGACCAGTGAATTTTATTCCAACTTCTTCAAAAATCTCTCTTCTCGCGGCATCCTCATCGCTCTCGCCGGGGTCTATCAGACCCTTTGGCACGCTCCACGGCTGCGCGGAGTTTTCATACCCCGATGCGTGAACAAGGAGGATTTCTATGTCACCACGCGACCTGTATAACATGATTCCGGCAGAGTGCTTCACGTCTATATCTTTAACAAGCCAGATCTAAAAATCTATGGCATTCGGATCTGGTGCCGGCGGTTGGACAGCAGCCCCATTTGAAGCTGCTCGACGCTGAAGCGCCCCGATTATTTTTTGATCCTGCTCAGTGAATAAAGCTGTGTTTCGCGTGGCCTTCCGTGGGCGCGTTTTTGTGGCAGACGTTTCTCCACCCACCGCCAGTTCATCGTGGGCCGGAAAAACTTGCCGGATGGCTGATTCTGATTGCCGACCGAAAAGAATCTTGCGTCGTCTACGAGAGTCCATCTTTGAGATTTCGGTGTTTGATACCTCTCTAATGGCACCGTGATCGAAGACTGCTTGAATTAGCGGATGTCTGTGTAGTTCAATTGCGTGTTCAATGGCTCTTTTGCGGCCGATTCTCCGGCTGAAGATGTCGTTCCCAGAACAGACTGTTACTCCCTTGATAATGTCACCATCCGGGAATCGTACAAGTGCGACCGATCCGATTCCGCGACCGTGTAGCTCTTTACCGGTCGCTGGGTCGAATCTTTTCTCCCCCTTACGTGGTGGAGATATCTTTTCACCGGACCGCGGATCAAAGTGTTGAATAAAAGCATGATAAAATCCAGCCTCAGCTCCAGGAAAATCCTTCTTGAGAGCCAAAACTACCGGATCTTGGGATTTGTAGCCGGGCATAAATCACACCCCCTTATTAGGATTAGTGAGTAATTACTGTTCTATGGTAACAAGCAACGCAAATAAGTCAAGACTATAGCCAAGTTTTTTATTGACATACAGTTACGTTTCACGTTTTTCAGACTCAAATCGGTCTTTCAGCCACTTGGTCTCGATGGGTGAGGTTGAGGCGCTGCATAGCCTCCATAGGTCTATGTTTATGTCTTTCGCAACCGTCAGTAGAAGGTTGATATAGTCCCTCAGCTCAACGGTTGGCATCGACTCCGATTCCGTTGTTGCTAGCTCTACGATTGACCGTTTCAGAGACTCTATTAGAAACGCATAGCTCGACAAACAAATACAGAATTTATTGCCTGTCTGTGCGCCGTCTACATTACTACGTACAACTTTTTTAGACATTCTAATTCTCCGGTAATGTTTTTAATGGCTCGTTCTCCAAATTCATCCTTATTTCATCCGTCACAAATATTCGGCCAGATGACAGTAGCCTCCCCAGAAATTCTGCTCTTCCGCGAGCGAATTCTTTATCAGAGATGAAAGAGAATTCCCGCCTTATTTCACCTAAATACACACCGTATCTTTCTGGACTTGACCCCAAAATAGACATGTCGCAGTCTACGAGTATCTGAGCATCCGGATCAAAAACACTATCAAAATGCTCCGATGTCCTCTTATAAAACCTGTGTGGTTCATTGTATTTTACAGTAACATCATAAAACAGCTTATTTGTTGTTCGTTTGTTTGTGCTGTGCTTACTGAGCGACGAATCCCAGTCTTCCTTAACTATTGATGAAAATCTTAATTTATTCACAAGCTATCCCTATCAATGTCTCTATCCAGCCATCTAATTGGCGGGGCTAGTTCTTTCCACGGGCCTATGAATTCGATTATTGTGATGTCGTGTTTGCATTTCACGTTCTCACCTGTGAGCGAGTTTTGATCGGTGAATTCGAAGTAGCATCCGCAGCACATTCCTATTTTTAGGGGCCATATCCCCCCATTGATTGGCCGGGAATCAAAGTGGCATCCGCACGGATGCGTAATGACAAATGGAGATAAGTCGGGCGCTCTTGTCTCCCGGAACGTTTTACAGCATTTGAGTAAGACTGCTGATATTGGTTCCCAACTCACATAATTCGTGGGCAGACGAAATGTCAGCTTATTTTGGTCGAGGTGCGGCGCTATCGGTGAAAGACTTACAATCACGGTTCTGGCAAATGTTTAGTGATGAAATCGTGTGCATCTGGTGACGAGAAGATTGGTGTTTCCACGTCAAGCAGCCAAGGAGACCCACTCGTGCCCCGACTTTCCGGCACGGCCAACTCTCTCGGTTTATAGCACGAAATACCGTGCTTGAATTTTGTTGGGCACTGGTCCCAAACAATATCGTGGCACTCGGAGAGCATTAGTTTTATTTGCTTGATAGATTTCTGATGTAGCTCATGATGGGAAAAATATTTCTGACCAAGGCACTGGACTGAGTTTCTCGTGGCATCTTGTTGGCGCCAAATAAACACATTTTTAATCTCGTGGTGAGGCACGCTGAATACTCTGCAATCAAATTCTGCAAACCCCCAAATGTCTGGGTTTATTGATTTATTAAACGCATTAGTCACTTGTGATGAAATTACTGATGTTAGCTTCTGTGTTTTTCCGCCAAAATAGTGCTCCGAATTGAAATCCGCCCAGTCGCAGAGGATTAGCGTGATTTCGTCACTCTGCTGGTATCCAAATCTAGCCCCAGAAACGTCCCGGCAAAGCGTAAACAGAGCGCACTGCATGGCATTTTGTACCTCATCATCCCACGGCTTATTTGCGCGCCTGGTATACGTATGAAATGCGCGCCCGTCGCATCGTACGATGATGGGCGATTTTGGTGGTAGAGTTGTCGAATAAGCGGCTTCATACAGCTTCATTCGGTCGCCAATGGATTTGACTTTTCGTCTCACCGATTATTTTGACGGTTTCTAGATATTTGGGGCCGAGTTGGAGTTGGCATCAATTATCCTGTTGGTGGCGCAAGGCGCGCAAAACATGGCATCTGAATCTAAATTAAGGGGATCAGTATGGAGTTGGTACGTCTCTGCACCGCAGCTATTGCATGTGTTGTCTTCCGAAGAATCGTGTCCGTTAAAGATCATCTTAATTCGTTCAGGATTATTTGAACTTTTTCGTTAGTTCTTTTACAAATGTGATAACAAAGACGCAAAACATTACCGTGACAATATTTATGACTGTTGGCGAGATAACCCAGAACCACGACCAGTCAATATGCCCGGTTATTTTTAGCCCAACAAATAATGTAGTTAGGAGGTTACTGAGATCTGTCCCGCTGTTAGTTTTATTGTATGTTGTGGTGTCAGCCATAAATATGTTCTTTCTATTCGATCGGCATGGTTGGTTTTTTGTCGCTATCAACGAAGTTGATCCTTCGTTGAGTTATCGCAGCGGCCCACCTGAAGGGATTATCGACCGCCTGCCTAATCATTTCTTCTGCATCTTCTCGACTTTCGCTCGATTTTGCAAGGAATAAAGCACTTTCTAGCGTCATATCAAAATCAGTGAAGTTTTCTTTATCGTCACTATAAAGTGCAAATAATTTATTCGGTTGCATCACAAATCTGGACCTCTTTATGGTTGTCACGTAGATTGTATTTCTTTCGGATTAGTGTTGATTATCGTCACAAGACAAATGTTTATCGTGATAACAAGGGACCATGTGATAGTTTCCTATCCCAAATCTCAGTCTAAGCCAACCTCCTCGATCATTTTCTACAATAGGCAATGATTTTGACTGATTACGATCTCCGTTTTTATCTTTATGCTCCTCGGTTCGCACGCATCTAGGAATGATACTAGCCGATAAAAGGACGAGTCCAACCATCATTTTTTTACTGCTACTTAAAATCATCGGGTACTCACGCTGACGAATACTTTTTTATTTGGTGTCGTATGCTAGATGATGACTTAATCATCATCATGGTGAAGAATTTTATGTCGAGTCCGTGATCGACACCAAAATAATGCTGAACTAATTCAATGCCAGGTATGAGCTCCTTTTCGGTGAGCCTGCATGTTAAGGCGAATTTCACGTCTTTTAATTTGTCGAGATTGCCATCTATTTCTAGCTGATTATTAGCTAATTCTTTAAAGTCGTCGGCACCCATGACAAATCGTGGGCTCCATCCCTCGAACTCGTTTACCACGTCGAGGAATAGGAAGGATTCTATCAGAAGAATGGGGGCGTAATCACGGAATTGTAGGAGCATGGTTGACAATTCGCGGTTTTCGTAAGATGTCTTCTCAAATCTATGACGAGAAGTTGCAAATATTGGGTCTAATTTTAAACGATGTACACACAAACTAAAAATAGAGCGATGTCCATCATGTAGGGGATTGAATGACCCCGAAAAAATCCCCGTTTCACAAATATTTTCCTCTACATCTTTGTATTGATGACACAACGGACATTGTATCTTAGCTGTTATATTTTTATATTCTTTAAATCCGGCAGAGCCTGGGCTCAGAGGATGGCTTTCGCCGTTTGGAAGATGAAGTATCACTGACTCTCCCTAAGCGCTGGAAACTTCTAGCTTTAGCCAGGAGGGGGGCACGCCCCCATATTTTTGTGGAAGAAACTCAGAGCAGTGAACAGACAACAATAGAGGCTATTCCTAGCGCCAAAGCTGTTCACCAGCAGTTTGATTTGGGCATCCACTACAGGGGTCTATTCTACAACGAAGTGTTAGTAGCCAAAGTACCGATTCTGAGTTTATTCATCTGTGAATTCATTCGTATCATGTTGATGGGCAATACCTTACGCAAAAGACAACCAATTTCTCGGCATTTCTACTAATCTGATCTTGACAGAAAATCATATCGTGTTACTATGATAACGAAAGGTGGATCAAATATGGCCATGGACTGGACCGAGTATTATTGGAGAGACCCGGAAAAGCATCGAAAGGCGCGTAAGGACTATTACTGGAACAATACGGCATATCGTGAGAAGAAGCGCAAGCAGGCGAGTGATCGATCTGCTCTTCGCGTGCAAACCCAGAGAGATCAGCAGAGACTAGAAATCAACAAAATTAGAGATGATCTCGTCGCCTCCGGTGTTTCTGGAGATGCCTTGGATCGGGAGTTAAATAAGGCCGAAAAGATCGTCAAGGGTCGAACGTACAAGTGTGAAATAATGCGGAAAGATCAAAGAGTGGTCGTCCATTCTGCGGGCCGCTTGGCGATTGAGTTAGATCGCAGATGGCGCACCATTAAAAACTGGCTGAGCCAGAAATTACTGCCGCCCCCGACGTACGTAGATGACAACGGATCTCCATACTTTTCTATTGATTACATCGATGCGATTAATCGAGCCTTGCGTGAGCTAGAGGTTGACGGTAAAATAACTCTGCAGGGACCGAACACTAAGGCGAGATTCAAAGATCACTTGTACAAAGCATATATTGAACAGAAAAGTGGTGGAAAAATAGTTTGATGCCATGTAAGAGGGCGCCCGATAATAACGGGATTTCTCACACGGTTTCCGGCCAATATTGGGCTATGATAGCCATTAAGGTTCGTGGCGGACCTGAACGTAATAATTTTTTCGAGGAAGGTTTGATAGGACATATGACTGGAACCGGAACATTCGCTCGTGTAAAGCAAGAACGCGCACTGACAATAAATCTGCTCAATTATGAATCTGCGAGAGTTACTATTGGGGTGGATGTGCCCTGTCTCGCCGATGATGAGTCAATCCGAGAAAAGGTGAAGTGGGCCGGTGAATTTGTTGAGTCCGAACTTCAAAAAATCACCTCTGAAGTCCAGGAGGGCCGAAAAGCGCGCCTCTCCAACAGAAGTTAATCCGGAAAGCAGACTAGAATGTCAGACCACAAACTGGCCCACGCCGGGTCAATAGATGATATTATAAAGATGGCCAGAGACGTATATGGCCCCGGCGTGATTAGGAATGCTGCGCACAGTGACTTCAGTGAGATCGCCAGGATTCCAACCGGCATATTTGTATTAGATGCTCAAACCGGAGGTGGAATACCTCTCGGACGAATAACTATGATCGACGGGCAGGAGGGGTCTGGAAAATCGTCCCTGTGTCTAAAGACAGTTGCAAATGCCCAAAGAATGTGCAGAAAATGTTTTACATTTAGGCTAGAAAATATTAACAAAGAGACTGGGGAGTTTTCGGCTTCGTGTGAGTGTAATAATTTTGAGCCTCTTCGTACGGTCTATTTTGATAGCGAGGGCCAATTTTCGCAGCTCTGGGCTGCCCATATGGGATGTGACCCGGAATTTATTTATGTTGTTTCGGTGGAATTTGGTGAACAGGGCATAGACATCGTGGATGCGATGCTGAGATCAGGAGAGGTCAATCTTTTGATTGTAGACTCGCTCGCACATCTTACACCCATGAAGGAGATAGAGGATTCCGCAGAACAGGCATCTGTCGGTCTCCAGGCACGTCTTTTGAATAAGGCGATGCGGAAATGGGTGAGTGCTATAACCGGGTCACAGCAAAAGGCCATTCAGAATCGTACTACTGTGTTGATGATCAATCAGATGAGGGAAACTCTAGTCCTTTACGGTGATCCCACGACAAATCCAGGGGGTAAGGGCCAGTTGTATGCTAATTCTCTGCATCTGAGGCTTAGGCGGGGCAAAGCAAAGCAGGATGCCGACAAAACAAGGACGTTCGAAGTAGAGACTAAATTTCTCGTCAAAAAGAGCCGGGTTTGTCCTCCGGGGACCACCGGATCATATGAGATGGTCGTTACACCCCACGACGGTAAGCCCATCGGCTATGTGGCAGAAGAGGGCGCGATTGCTCGCTACGCTTTTGATTTCGGTGTTATCAAAGACCGTAAATCCGATGACACCAAGCTATCAAAAGGAGCTAAATACGCTTTTGAGTCTTATGAGTTCAAAACAAAAAAGGATGTTGTTGAGAGGCTCGCAGTCAAAGATGGGTTTTATTACGGGTTGCGCAATGCAACCATATCAGCCATGACTGGTGCTGAGCTAAACGTGGATATGGCGTTAAATTCTGATTCTGCTGATACAGATGGTGTGAAAAATTGATGACAGATATCGATGATCTATTAAAAAAGCACACTGAACTTAGATCGGCTGACGAACTTGCACGTGAATCTCGTGGCGTCAGGGTAATAAAAACATCTTCGATTAACAAGTTACTAGAATCCATATTAAACAACACTTCTGTAAGTGCTGGCGACGTAATTCAAGCAATTTCTGGTTCTACTGACAAACAAACAGAGTTATTGGGAGAAGCTGTAAGGCTCCTAGAAAAAATAAATTCATCCGTAGAGAGCCTCGGAGACCGTCTAAACGGGTTAGCTTTACAGCCCAGTATTCCTTCTACTAGAACTACTCCTATCCCCTCAGTTGTTTCCGATGCGTTTATTGGCGGATTGTCCGGGGACATTGAGACCAACCTAGATCGAGGGATAAAAAATGAGCGCAGCAAAGATGTGTCAAAAGACAAAGACAAGCTAAAAAGACTGAGAGAGGGTGGTTAAAATGGGGAGGAAGGGCGGTAGCGATGTTAAAGATGTAGACGGTGCCCAAGTGGACTCTCCGCGCGATGTCCCCGGCTTGGGGATCGATATCGGAACGGCCAATTTGGTTGTGGCTGGTCAGTTGGGCGGCAACACCAATATCCGCGGGATGCGCAATATGTTTTTGGATATCGATGACGACAAGAACAGCGTAAAGATGCTTGATCGTATGGGAGTACGATACGCAAAAAGGGGTAAAAAATTATCTGTTTTGGGTAAGGACGCCTACGAACTCGCAAGAATTTTTAACGAGGAGGTCCGCAGACCAATGCGTGCCGGCATGATCTCATCGGCAGAGAGAGATGCAATTCCTCTCGTGAGACTGATGGTCGATAAACTAGCCGGCCAGCCGATGGTTAGGGGCGAGAAAGCATTTTATTCAGTTCCAGCAAATCCGATTGATTCATCGATGGATGCCAATTATCACGGCGCAGTCTTCAGTTCCATATTGACAGATCTTGGGTATTCTCCAGAAGCATTGCCAGAAGGTCATGCAGTCGGGCTAGCCGAACTCGGTGACTCTGAATATACGGGCATCGCGATGAGCTTTGGTGGTGGCATGACGAACGTCGGCGTGCTTTACCGTGGAATAGCGCCGCTAACATTCTCCGTCGCCAGGGGCGGCGATTGGGTTGACGAGAGTGTTGCTAAGGTCCTGGGCACGACGGTTCCAAAAGCCATAGCCATAAAAGAGGATGATGGGATGGATATCGGACGACCAGCAAATGAGGAACAAAGGGCTGTCTCCGTATATTATGCCAATTTGATAAAATACACGTTCGAGAATATTCTTTCTATGTTTCAGCGTACAGGCAGTTTACCTGATTTTGATTCTCCCGTAGACATTGTCTGTGCCGGTGGTGGTTCGCTTGTCAAAGGCTTTATTGAGCGTGTAAAATCTGTTTATGGTGAATTAGAGTTCCCACTGAAGATACGTGAAATTCGTGTCGCCGACGATCCATTTACGAGTGTTGCCAGAGGGTGTCTAATTGAGGCCCTTAGTTAACGATTTCTGTGGTGATACCTAATAAAACAAAGCGATCAAATACGGTTAGCATTGTAAAACCCACAAGATTATCAGATGACCACGAGAACCATGTTGCGTCAGTTTTTGGTGGGCGACGTCAGCCCGGCTCCGGTTCAACGCCATTTAACAAGGGTGATGTGATTGCAAATAAGCAGATCGGCTTGTGGCTTGACGTTTCGGGAACACTTAGTGAATGTAAAGCTACAAAAAAAGATTCAATAACAGTGAAGAAGGAGTGGCTCGTTAAGTTGACGGCCGAGGCGCGTGCAGTAAATTCCATCCCATTGCTATCTCTGCGATTCGATTCAATACCAGACATGTCCGGCACCGAGAGAGATTGGGTAGCAATTCCAGAATCGTGGATGCTGTCGCTATTGGAGGGTCGTCGTGGTCCGACGCATCAAAAAAGCTGATATAGCAAAAGAGATATCTAGGTCCACTAGATTGCCTGTTAATACCACCAAAAATGTGATCGATCAGTTTCTCGATCAAGTTGTTAAGAGCGCAGAAAGTGGCAGATCAGTTGAGCTTCGTGGATTTGGTACTTTTTCGCGGGGCCACAGAAGGGCTCAGACCAAACGTAGCATTACAGGTGAGTTCATAGCGATAGATGAATCTAGCACTCTGAAATTCAAGCCCGGTAAGATTGTCAAGCAAAGACTTAATTATCGGACACCGTAAATAGACTGGGATCAGCAAATGAGAAGCATAATTTCCGCTATGGAAATCCAGCGTTCGTCGCCCGTTGATCGAATAAAATCGGGCGATGTGGTGGAAAAATCTGGTTATGTTGCCTGTCAATTAGACGACAATGATTCATTGTCGCGGGCGCGTGGCCCGGCCGAAGAGCTTTCTCTACGATTAAATGAGTTCCTCAATCGGTTGAATGACTTGCCCGATTTTAGGGGGGATCACTTCCATCCATCTTCAATAGGAAAGCTATGCCCTCGATTAGAGGCACTGAAGCTGGCTTATCCGATTCGTGCCGAAAAGGTACGACCGGGTATGAGAGAGCTGTTTGACGTAGGGCACTCACTACACGACTGGTATCGCAATAAATATTTTGGCCCTATGGGGGTTTTAGTCGGCAGATGGCAATGTAGTCGTTGCCACAAAATAAAAGAGGGATTGATGCCAAAAAATCCCTGCGAGTGTCAGAAGTCATGTACATTAGATTGCGTGTGGCCCGGAGGATTTGAAGCGCCCAACAGGGACTGCGTAACCTGCGGAAAGTGGGGCGAGTGGAAATATAAAGAATATAAATTCCATAATGAGGAGTGGAACATTGGCGGCAGCACTGATGGGATGTTGCAGCTAGCAGACGGAAAACGTAGGTTATTGGAAATAAAGACCATAAATGATCGTGGATTTGGTCAATTACAGATCCCAGATGATACTTATCTTTATCAGATTAATTGTTATATGTGGTTGTCTGGTGTTAATGAGGCGGTCATTATATACATCGATAAAAATACTTCTGAGCGTAAGCAGTTTACAGTTGAATTTAAGGAACGGAGAGTTGTTGAGTTTAAGAATAGAATTGTGATCATAAATGATTTACGATCCAAAAGACAAAATAACGAAGCATTTCTATTGCCGAGGGGGATATGCGGCAGTCCAGATGACACGATCGCAAAATATTGCCCCGGTGCCGTGAAGTGCTTTGAGAGCGGCGTTGATGATGAATTTTATGCGCTCGGACTCACGTGGGGCCACGATAAGGTTGCTAAGCAAGAAATCAGTAAAAGTTAACCACTCTCCCATCAATTACCCGTTGTCGATATCGCCACATACGATATTACTATCCATAGATCCGGGGCTTACACAAACTGGTTGGGCGGCCTTTCGTGGCGAGACGTTATTTGACTACGGAGTTATTCGCCCAAGATACAGATCGGATAAATTCAAAGTATTGGTTAGCCTACAAGAACAAATTTCAGGAATAATAACCAAAATAAAGCCCGATGTCTACGTGGTAGAAGTCGGCGGTAAGAGGGCATTTACGGGTGGAAAACGGAGATCCACGGAGGCTATTCAGGGGATGGGAAAGGCACAGGCCGCCTGTATGATACCAGCAAATGGTATCTCAGGTCGTGACACCGTACCATCTTCGTGGAAGGGTCGTAAAGGCAAGGAGAGCGCTATCAATGATGTAGCCCATAAATACGGCGTGAGGCTTGAAAGATCACATCATGACTGTGCAGATGCAATTCTTCTCGGAGAATATTACATTAATGAGCATTGGCTTCCTGCTTAGGGGGATTCTAAAAATGGACACAGCAGTCGTAGAATCGATACCAGTTAATATAAGTAGCGGTCAAAAATGCCCGTCCACAGGATCGTTAATTAACGTTAGCTGGACTGGTGGTAGAAAATCTGCGAAAATTATAACATCTGAAATGGTAAGAGTTTGGATGAGTATGGTGACTAAATTATCTCGAAGAACACTGGAAAATAGGATGTTTGAGGAACAGGGGTTTTCAGATGATTCTGCGGAGCTTTTGTTTGAAGAAACATTTCGTCTATTCTCCGGTCAGCGCGAGGGTCTGAGAACTGCGTTGCAAATAGCCGGTGAAATATCAAATTCAAGCAGGAAGTCACATCAGATCGACACCATTTGTACTGTTTTCATGGCGGCACAGCAAAACACAAGAGACAAGACGCTATCTTGGGTGCTTAGAAGGATTGAGCACGCATTTGGGGTCAAATTAGTTGCATTTAAGGGCGCCAGGGATGGCATAGTTTTTGGTCTTGACACTGTAAACCAGATCAGGGATGATTTTGCTAAGAATTGTAGTACTAATGGCCAGCCACACGAGACAAGATAACATAGTCTACCTTATTCGTTTCGGAAATTCTGGTTGTGCGAGTGTCATGAAGACGATTGATGGGAAGGTCTCGCGCATATATGAGATTGAAAACAACCTGTGTAATTGTACTAGCGGTATAATAAGGGGCACCTGTATTCATCTAGACATGTTTACCGGAGAAATTAGTGGTGGAATACGAATTCCGCCGGGTGACGCTGAAATAATTGCCAATGAAATGCTAAACTTATTGGTGGGAGACTTTGAGGATGCGTGGTTGGATGGCGACGTTAAACACAGAAGAGATCCATGTAACGCCATCCACATGATTGCCGTTCGCAAAAACGAAGAAGAAGGAAGGCGTGTAGCATGGTTCCAGAAAATACCAGTGATCATAGACTACGTCAAAGAGAACAAACAAAAAGTAACCTAATTTTTACTCAAGCGGAGAAACAAGAAGACATAATCGAACTTGCGGATAGATACTCATATTTGTATGATAAAGAGAAAGAGGCCCGAGAGGAGATGGACCTCCTTCGAGAAAAGATACTTTCTCGGACCGAAGTTGGGGAGTGTGTTGGCCGCGTTAGAAGAGAAGAAAGACAGGCGCTAGAAATCACGGTTAAATTGGCAGAAGCTTTACGAGAAGCTGGTAGATATAAAGATGCCGTTACAGAAAAGATAGACACTGGTAAGGTCAGAGAAATCGCACAGGAGGAAGAGACCGTCAGGAATGCAGTAGAGTACAAATCTATTCCCGTGCTCAAGGTTGATAAACACTAAATCGAATGGGGACGAAGATGGTTGAAAAAGACGAATTTTTGGATATTAAACATAGAGTCATCTTCCTGACTAAGCAAACTGAAGCGTTAAAGAGTGAAAATGATTCTCTCAAATCGAGGATTAATGTCCTTGAATTGTACATTAAAAGTTTGAAAGTGACTTATGATGATCCGGGGTCTTATGCGGCTCGTGGGAGGCAACAAATATCCAAATCGACCATTCCCGGCTTAGGCGCGGATTTCGTGTGCGGGCAATCGAATGAGTGAAGATTTTTCAGACATTTATCTTTATAAGGCGAAAGTTTTGCGTGTCATTGATGGTGATACCGTCGATGTTCAGGTCTCTCTTGGATTTAATATTTACATAAACGAGAGGCTGAGACTTTTCGGCATAGACGCACCAGAAACGAGGACTCGGGATAGCGTAGAGAAGTCCGCGGGTATCGCATCCAAGGAGTGGTTGTTTAATCGAATTCACGGCAAAGAGATAAAAATACGTACTCACGATAAAGGTACTGAGAAATATGGGCGATGGTTGGTCCAAATATACATCGGACCAGACAATCAGCTTGTTAACGTAAACAAAGAGATGGTAGATTTAGGTCTTGCAAAGCCTTACATGACTGATTGAAATTACACTTTAATCGCATTTATGTCAGATTTCGTGAAAAAACCACTGTTTCAAAATCGTATTGCAACGGAGATTCTTCGGGGGTCACTCAGATTAGACGCTGATCTTTCCAGGAGAAACAACTTTTTATTCATGCGAAATGCCGATCAGATCGGAATGTTACGTATAAAATCCACCGCTCCGGGCGAGCTGGAGTTCGAGAGAGTTTATAGTGCATTTCCGGGGGTCTTTGGTGGGAGAAAGAAAGAATTCCACAAATTTAGTTCCTACGACAATAATTCTATAGCGGAGTGTCAGTGGACAGAACTGGGTCATTGGGTTCCGATAGACATTTGTGTTTTTAATTACCGTAGCCAGGCCATTTTGCCGGACATAGACTACACTAAAAAATCTGGCCATCCCGTGAAGTCCGAGGTTATGATACTTTCTGGTGTGCAGGTTAAGTTATTTTGAGGCCGCTATAATGTCAAAACCATCGCCACTCGTTTCTGGATTGCAGGTTCATGGTCTAAAGGCTATGGGGGAAACAAATCCACGTCTTGTTATTGAGAGGTTATATGTGCGATATGGATTCCCGGAGAACAGGATTGCGGAGATGTTCGGGGTAAAACGGCAATCTGTAAATGGTTTGCTCGATAAATTTGGCATACGACGAAGGTCAAAGGGCGCAGCAATCGACATAGACCGCCGTGCTCGTTGGAGGGGCTACAATAACATAGAGGATTGTTTTGAGAAGAATCCGGGCTGTTCCGCAGAGCAGCTCGCATCTCTTTTACGAGTAACACCCGATCTAGTTGTTCCATTCAAAAACTTCTACGAAGACAAATTATCCGGAATTTATCATGACTGCCAAAGCCAGCAAAAAATCGCCCAAGAAGTCTGAGTCCGATGATCGTGATCTTTTGGGCGTAAAAGCCACAAATCCCGGTGATTTGATAGCTTTTGGACCCGAGACCCGTCCTGATTATCTATCCCAGGTATTTCTTGTTGATCCCCATCGTCTACGGGCTGATCCGCTAAATCCCAATGTTCAGGATTCAGAGACATTTGATGACCTAATTGACCAAATAGAGAAGTTTGGATTCGACGAGCCGATAAGAGTGATACCAGACCCGGAGAATGCTGACGGCTTTCTAATCAACAGCGGCGAACACCGCTGGAAGGCAGCCCTCAATCTGGAAATGGCCCTTGTACCCGTCGTCGTCATGAACGATTGGTCATTGGTGGACCACAAGTTAAATTTGATGCGCCGAAACAATGTGAGGGGGGAAACTGATGCAGTAAAATTTACCCAGTTATTGAACTCCCTACGCCCGATGTACGCGGCAGATGACACTAAAATCGCCAAAGAAATGGGTTTCAGGAATGATCGCGATCTTGCCGCATTGTATATCAAAGAACAGGAAGAAAAAGAGGTCGCCGCGTCGGCGGAAAAAACGAGGCAGGAGAGCAGGCGCTCAGTTCAACTTGTAGACAGTCTTAATCGCGTGGTCGGCGATCTACTCAAGGAGTACGGTGATACACTAGATCAGTCTTTCATAGCTTTTTGTCACGGCGGTAGGCCACACCTATTAGTAGAGATGTCTGATGACTTAATCTCTCTGATTGCTGATTTGTCGAAGCACATGAAGGCGTCTGGAGCGGATGCTAACGAGATTTTCGTAAAACTTGTAGATGATTATTTAAACAGTCATCAACAATAGAACTTGGGGTAAAAAATGCCTGTTGGACTATACCCACGATTTTATCCATGGCAGTTTAAAACGGTCAAATGTAAAGACGGATCATCGGTAAGCAGTAGAGTTAGATTGAGGAGCGGCTTAGAAGTAATTACTGCGTCTAGAAAGATCGAAAATATTGGGGATGAAAACTATTGGCGCAACCGTAAATGGGCTGGCGTAATAGACTCTCCAAACAGCAAAGACCACAAGTTGCCCGTCGCATTCCGGCTGCTGGATGTGATTGGGTGCTATGTTCCTGACGCTAATGGGGAGTTAGTAGAGCTACCGATTCCAGTCAGAGACCCGTTTGGCGGTAATGAGCTCCCACTAACAGCAGATTTTACATCAGCGACTGAACAGGTTATTTCCACAACCTCCGAGGAAGTTGGTTCGACTCCGCTTGTAACGGTTAAGCGCAAAAAACCTGGCAAATCAGTGGGTAATCGGCGCAAGAAGAAGTAGCCCAATTAATGATGATATGTTTTGTGGATGTCGAAACAACTGGGCTAGATGCTGATATCTATCAGATAATACAAATAGGCGCTTTTTTATACGATACACAGTTAGCAAAGGTTCTAGGAAAATTAGAGGCATATATTCAGCCGGATGATATCACTAAATGCGATCAACAAGCTTTACGTATTTGTAGGTACGATTTTGATTTTTGGGAGAAACTCTCAGTAAAAAAAGATGAAGCAGCGATGAGATTTTCGGCTATTTCGGATAAGACTACGCTGGCTGGCCACAACATTCACTTTGATGAGAGATTTCTGAGAAAATTGCTCCTAAGCAACAACATACGTCCAACATGGGATTATCACTTGATAGACACATTTTCGATGACTCTCCCATTTACTATGAAGCGTAGGCCGCATGCTCGGCCGTCTTTGAGAGTTTCGTGTGAAGTTATGGGTGTTCCGTATGATAGTGGCAAAGCACACACCGCCAGTTATGACGCACAGTTGTGCATTAAAATATTCCAGGCATGTGTAGGTAATGATCCAATCGGTCACACGAGGATGATCGTCGGTCAGGAACATAAATTATTTTTTGACCCGAGAAAGGGCCGGTAATTTGCCGGACGACAAGAAAGCATTAATATCATACGACGGCCCAGAAGAGCGCCGACAGATTATTCGTGAACTGAAGATGAAGGGCTATAAGCCTTCGATAATTATGCGGTCATTGGGGCTAAGTAAAAGTCAGTTTTATAGGGACGAACAGGAACTCAAAAAGGACGCCTCGAACTTAGTCCTATCCTCAGATGCGGCAACCGAGATAGGGGAAAATTTAATGTTCTTGGATACTATAGAACAGATGTCTGTGGGCGATTATTTCACCGCTGAAAATGACGCAGGTAAAAAGGGGTATTTAGATGCTGCGTTGAAGGCCAGGAAGCAAAGAATAGATTTACAACTGGCTTCAGGAATGATTCCACGGGCCCCCGACCGAATGCAAATCGAAATACTCAGAACAATGACTAACTTAGAGCTAGATCAATTTGAAGAGTCGTTGATGACGGAACTCAAAACAGTCGAGAATATTAGAAATGTTGAGGCTAGAATTATTCCCGATTCTGATGACGGTAAACAAATTGGTGATTTAGGGACGGAAGATCACGATCAGTCTCCATCGAGTTCAGTAGACTAGCGGTTATGCCGGGGATTAGGCGTCGACAAGATGTGCTCGGTGAGCTTAAATTGCTGGCCGATGAGAAACGGCGCAGGAAAGACGCTCTAGAACCAACGCATTACGGTCTGCCAGATTTATGCTCCGCCTACCTAAATCTCAAAGACATTGACGCAATAAGATCCGCAGGATTTAGTGGCCCCACAGAATTACGTAGACGCCAAGAGGGGCTTATCAGGGACATTTGTGAGAACTATTTACGAATTAATCGTGATGGTAAAGACATAGCGATAAAAATAATTCCACAGCAGCTTAAATTCATCACAGATGTGTTCTACGGGTATAACCCGTTTGCGATTTTGTGGAAGAGTCGCGGCGGTGGTGGAAGCCTGTCCGCATCCATAATTATATGGTTGCTAATGGTTTATTTAAAAAAGAGCGCTTTAAATATCGCAACGGCAGGAAAACAAGCTCTGGAGGTGTATAAATACGTTGCCGGATACTGGGAGATGTTCCCATCTATGGCGGCAGCATTGCTCACGAAAGAGCCGCTACAATCGAGGACGGAATTGGCTACCGGAGTTACATTAGAGTGTGTAAACGCATCGCATGCTTCTGTTCGAGGTAAGCATTTACCAGTTCTAATTATCGATGAGTGCTGTACCGAAAATAAAGAAGCTGAAACCGTCATGGAAGCGGCGGTACAGATTACGATGTCGGAGAAAGATCCCAGAGTCATAATTCTTTCCACGTTTCATCTTTCAACCGGCCTCTTCGCAGATTATTGGGATATGGCACAAGAAAAGGGGTTCGCGAAATATACGTGGTCAATCGCTGACACTCTCGAAAAGTGCGACATTGGCTTGGAGCAGGCTACGCCGAACGATCCTTTAGCCCTAAATTATTGCAGATTAATCTGCCCAATAACTAGGAGAAGGCCGATTCGTGACGCTCACGGTAAAATAGTGGATGAGGAATTTATTGGATGTAACGGGGTTGCTCGCAACGGTGAGGGGTTTTTGCCAGTTAATACGGCTATCGTTGCCGAGAGGCTGAACCGCGGAACAGACATATTTGATGTTGAGTTTTTAAACATAAGACCCATTACGGGCGGATCTACTTACAATTCCGATCTTATTGATCAATCCAAAAGGGATGATTTACCAGATTTATCTCCTTCTTGTCAATTTGCTGTTGGTGTCGATTGGGGATTTTCTAGCCAATGTGCGATTGTTCTGACGTGCAAAGATCAAGGAGAAATGTGGGTATTGGATGCTGTGTTTATGTCGCATCAGCTAACATCTGCCGTGATTGGCATAATCCAGGAATGGATGTTACAGTACGGTCGTGACGACATGGAAATATATGCCGATGCCGCGAGTCCACACCAAAATGCTGAATTGTCGGAAGCTGGATTCAATGTAGCCTCAGTTGCGTTTAATACTTGGGGTGATAAGATGAGAGAGGATGTAAAAAAATGGCTGGCATCCGGGAAATTTCGCATCTATAGTGGCCTTACACCATTAATCTCTCAGCTCAAGAAGTACAAAGCCCCCGAAAAGGGACAAAGGAAGAGGCAAGCCAACAGTCACGGCCCAGATGCCCTATCGTGTGCCATACTCAGGTATATGTTTGAGCCCGAGATAGAGATCCCGGAATCCACGTCAAATAGCCAAGGCAACAAACACGACGTGGCGCTGCCCAATAAGGCGCCAAAGTATTCAAGGGATGGGGATGTCATCATCTTTTGAGAGCAATAACAGAATCATCGATCGAAAAGTTGGTTGTGGAGATCACCTTATTTTTGGTGTCATCAGGCGTAATCTATGGCATAGGCTTGTTTTGCATTGGCTATATCTTCAGATTATTCGTTTGACAACTCCGCCATACCGGCTACAATCCATCAATCGATGGACCTCTACGTGACTCTGAAGTAGCCACAGACCCATTTGGATGCGATGGGCGCATCCTGGTTGAAAGGTTGGTTGTTGGAATGGAATTTCACGAGATATCGAAGGACGAGGCGGACAAGTTGGCACGCAAGAAAAGGGATTACAATCCCATGCTTGATGTGCTTGAGAAAAAGGGTCAAGTCGAAATAACGGTTGATGGCGCGGATGAGATCCGGTCCATCCGTGCCGGCGTGTTCCACGGTGCCAAGCGCCGCGGATTCTCGATAAGCGCGAACAAGACCAAGCAGGGTGGGCTCGTTGTCCGTCTCCTCACGAAGTCTTCCCCGCCCAGTCCGAAGAGTCCCAAGTCGAAGTCGTCCAAGCAGGGTTAGGCGCAACTAGCGATTTTGACGCCCACAGGCGCGGGCGATCTGTTTCCAGATCGCCCGCGCTAATTTAAGTGTTGTCCGGAGGTAGAACTCTGAATATAATTGGTTTGTCGACCAGGGGGGCGGCGAAACCGGTCAAAGGTCAATATAATATTGTGGTTAGGACTTAATACACGAAAAGCACGGGGAAAATTTTATGAAAGACACATTTCTAACGTGGGTTGTTATCGTCGGGATACTTGGTTTGTCTATTAATCATGCTGTTATGTGGTACAGAATAGACATAGTTGACACGCATCTCCAACAGGTCATTAAAATTAATCACGCATTAATTGAGAAGTTTTCAGGCCACGTAAAAACACATGAGTAGAACGTAGTTAGCAGTACTAATAATCTATCCCTCGGATTTTTCTCGGCTAAATCTAATCCGCAATCAGTTCTCCTGATTCCAGGTTAAACATCTGTTTTGTTGTGATAACCACTCTCTCAGATTTGCCAAACTTATTTACATCAATAAATGGTGGCGGATCGCTGTTTTTGGGCGCCGCGATCTCTGGTTTGAAACACAGGCTGTCAAAGCCCCTCGTAGCGAGATGTACGTAGCCAAATCGTTCTTCCCGTCGAATGATCCCATTTTGTACAGAACTTAGGTCTAAATACTGGATTTTCCAGGATGAATCATCCCCCCAATAGCACCCCCACACGAATCCAAAATATCCGGTAGGCCATTCGTCCTCCTCATACCAGTGGGGGTCTCCGGGGATGATTGAGCCATCGTTCACGTCCCACCAGTCGGGTACGTAGAAGCCTACGGGACAGAACCCATTTCCGTGTTCTTCCTCCGGCTTAACCAATTCTTTAGCGACTACCATCCCAGATTCGAGGTCTAAAACTTCTGTTTTAGTATAATTGCGCGAAATAAGTGCGAATTCTTTCTTGCCTTGTCTGAACGGTTCGAAAGTGTGTAGCATCGAGTAACCTCGTTGATACGTGCAAATGTGATCAAAAATGTCCGGGTCAGACGTCCGTCGCATTACTTCGACCACAGTCGAGTCCCATGTTCCAGGTGCGTTTGGTTTCGGAGACACCCTAATGGTATACTTATCACGAGGTTTCGGTAACGATGGAATTTCAAAATCAATTCCGACTACTGTCTCTCGAATGATGAAACCTTTGTTGTGGTATTTCTTGGCCCAACTTTGCCCCCCCGAATTGAATTGCTCCAGATCAGATATTTTACACGTTGCCTCAGAAACGGAGCGGTATGTTCCGAGGTGCGTGTCATTCTCACGCCCCTTGTGTTGGCCAAATATTTGATACACAATGTCATTACGCATCTGTTTCTGTTTTCTAATTTGTGCTCATGAGTGGGTACGGTTTAGTTCGTCGTTATCCGTCGGGTTCCACTAAACTGTGGCATTTCCAACGGACCCACTACACCACAGCCACTATTAATAATCAACATCTATATGTTATCAGAGCTGTCTAGATTCTTGTTGCCGGTTATGAATTGTCGTGCTAATCTTCGTCATGTCTAATTCTGAGTGCCCACGAGTGACCAAAAAAGTTCAGGACTGCGGAATTCCATCAAAAATTGCCGTCGACAATAGAGGGGGAACTACTGTGAATTGCGCCTCTATGGGCGTCTGCAGAGCCAGGAAACGCTTGAGATTACACTCTACAGGGAACGAAGGGCGAACAATAACAGAAATATACGAAGCTAAAGATGGGGATGATGAGCCTATTTGCACTAATTATTCTCCCCGAGGATCTGGAGACGGTTTGCTCGATACTCACAAACTGTTCTGTATGAACTTTGAGATTGATAGATTAAATATCAGGGGTGGGTACGAAATCATCATTCGCGGCAATAAATTAGTTGAAGTCAAAAAGAGCGCAATGGTTTTAGGATTTGCAAAGAATGTGGCGCAAGCGCGCAGAAGAATAAAGGCTATGCTTGCTGTTGTAACTGAAGGGCTTGGGTATTCTAGAAATCAGTGGAATTCTGTGCAATAGACCACTTGTTAGTTGTTAGACATTATCTGACGTTTAAAGTACTAATGGGCCATCAAAACATCCTGTGATTTTACGTCCATTTTTATCATTTTACGGGGGTAAATACAGGGCGTCGAAATTCTATCCAAGCCCACGATACGACACTATAATAGAGTCATTTGCCGGCAGCGGTACAACGGGTGCCGCAGCGATAGCACTCGGTCGTCGATTCATTCTGGTGGACAGTAATCCAACAGCTCTCGCGGTTATGGCACAT
>Ga0209542_10003822_pt1 | contig 31751 bp, 30 predicted proteins | sample RifCSPhighO2_01_FD_184028 | JGI IMG/M metagenome (GOLD analysis project Ga0209542, IMG submission 184028) | Soil microbial communities from Rifle, Colorado - Rifle CSP2_plank highO2_0.1 (SPAdes) (version 2) | ecosystem: Environmental > Terrestrial > Deep subsurface > Rock core/Sediment ... | reverse complement strand
AATTCTCCTGTATCGCAAAACTTATTCCACCTTGCCAACGTGAAGGCGGAAGTGGATCAGTATATTGAGATCCGACATTGTAACATTCATATACAGAATCGGCTACGTGTTGCTCATGCGTTTGTACATCAAGCTGTGCTATCTCACATGGCTTAACAGTCATAGTAAAGGTTTTCCATTCTCCAGGAGCAATAGAAATATCAAACTGATTACTCGACTGATCCCACACACCATGATCACAATTTGGATCATTTGGATCACACTTTTCTGCAGTTTCACATTTGTAAAAACTCTTTTTTATCTTTCCCGGTCTATAAATACATCTATGAACATTTGCCTCAAGGTCAGTGATTGTTTTATCTGTGTTGTTAAATACCCTAATCGTATTTGAATTATAAGGATCTGGTCCAGCGTCACAGACCAACTGCCCTGCAGCTTCTGGTGGCAGTGTCGGTGTTGCTGTAGGTTCTGTTCCGGCTGCTTGAAATGAACCGTTAAAAGATATTGCTTCATATGCCTCAAAGGAAATGATGTTTTGGGCGTCAGGTGTGACAGGTTCATTTCTAGTAGATTTACTGGCGGCAATTTTAAAATTCTGTGGAAGTTGAACTCGAACTTTACTTGATTCATGGTTAATCAATAATCCAATAAAACTATCAGAACCAGCTGTAATTGATGGTTTTCCAATAAGTCCGGTGATATTGTTATTCCAGACGTTGTTGTTTTCTGGTGAGGCAGGAGGCCAGGCAATCGTTGCCAATGTTGCTGGGAATTGTATAACCGTATTTATAAACTCTCTTTCGTTGTCACTAAAATTACCATATTCGCCTAGAACAAAGTATCTTATTGCTGCCTTCCCTTGTATAGATTGGATAACAGATAAATTATTCGGGTCAAGTTGTTCTACGGTCTGCACCGTAGTTTGTGCCGAAGAAATCATGGCAGCAGATAACACGCCAAGTCTCGCGACAAATTTGTTTGGCACTGTTTCCTCAAAAAATATTCTTGTAAGAGCTAGATTTGCTCCTGCGGGATAATTGATTTTGACCTGGCCTTCTGCCGGTATATCATTTGAAGCGTTATAAAAATTACTAAATGCATTTCTTACAAATTCGGTTTGAGTGCCAATCGGAAAGCTAATTGTAAAGCTAGCCGCATCAAGATCGGGAGGAGCCATATACTCAAAAGCACTTTTTATAGTGCTTGGCTGCCAACCGGCTACGTCAGGAGCAAGAAGGCCGACTGTCGGGTTATCGGATAAAAAATCTGTTAGCTGTTGTTTGGTATTTACATCAAGACTAGATAGCTCAATAAAGACTTGATTGGTGAACCCATCCTGATAACTTTGGTAAAAAGTGTTTGCGGCAGTAAAATCGGCAAAAGAAAAAATCCAGATAGTTCGAGCGTCAGCAGAAAGGTCTTTAAAATTTTGGTTTTCTAGTACAGAAAGAGCCGGATTTGTCAGCCTGATCGGAACTTTAAACCTATTATTTTGTCGGTCCTGTTTTAGTCTGGTAATTATTTCATTCTGTGTAATATCACTGATTGAGATAAATGGCACATTGATGATGTGACCATAATCCGAAGTACTCGTAAAAGTAACTGTTTTTAAAGGAGGCAATGCTTCTTCGGCTCTTGACTTCGTAAGTACTTGATAACGTTGAATCGAATAGGCAAAAAATACGATGCTTGCTACAAGAAAAACTGTCGCAAGCAGTAGTTTAATTTTCTCTTGTCTTGTGAGAAGATTTATGTCAAACATGGGATTAATACTTAATAATACTGATTTCTTACAGAGTTATCCAGTGGATGTTGGGGTCCGTTTTCATAAACGTATACTGGCGTTTTGCGTATTGAATTTCTTTTGTTATCCAGTCCTCAATCATAGCTGTTTCGGCAACTGACTTATTTAAGTACTGAAATATTTGTTGATAACCTATTGTCTTTAATCCCGGATTTTTTTCATTGTAACCTTGTTTGATTAACTTTTTAACTTCGTCAACCGCCCCATTTTTTAGACGTTCCTCCACTCTTTTTTTAATGGCAGCATGCAGATCGTTTTTATTTTTATATCTCAAGCCGGTAATCATTATTCTTATTTTAGAAAAAAATGGTGAAAATTTGTAATTTACATTATTCTCTACATAGTCAGGATTTTTAGTAAGAATTTCGATTTTTCTGATCAAGCGTTGCGGATTGTTTTTTTCGCTATTATTTAAAGAGCTAAAAAATGGTTCAGATAGTTTTTTCAATCTATCCTGGAGTTCTTTTACAGAATTACTACTTAGTTCTTTTCGTAGTCTCCAGTTTGCCGGTATTCTTTCTTTCGATCTTTCATAAAGAAGCTCCTGTAAATAAAAATATGTCCCTCCGACTACGATCGGGGTTTTACCTTGAGCTAATATTTCTGTGATAACCTTCATCGCTGCAACTCGAAATTCATGTGCCGAAAATGCAACTCTGGGATCAACGATATCGTAAAGCCATAGTCTTGTAGCATTTTTGACCACCCCTATTTTCCCCTCCTTATCAAGGAGGGGATTATGGGGAGGTGTAACAATATAGTAACCAATGTTGGTACTATTAGACATAGGGTTGGGATGAAATTTATTATCGGTGAAATTTAAATCTTTACCGGTGACAATGTCCAGTTTTTTGTAAATTTGTCTCGAGTCGCAGTTGACGAGTTGACCATCATATTTTTTTGCAAGATCGAGAGCAAACCTTGTTTTACTTGTTGCAGTTTGACCGGTCACAACATAGAGATAGTTCATAGCGGCGGCATTATTTTCTCTAAATTGGCAGCTTCCAAAAGATTGGTATACAAATACATGACGTCCAATGGGCCTAAACCTCCGGGAGTCTCGGTATAATAAGAAGCAATTTTTTCAATCTCATTTTCGTCATAATCACCGCGCAGTTTACCTTTTTCCTTGCGCAGTCCGACATTCAGCAACACAACGCCCGGTTTGATGTTTTTTTTATGAATTATCCGTTTTCCTGTCGCAGTGACAATAAAATCTGCTTTCAGAAAAATCTTGTCAGGATTTTCAGTTTTTGAATTAACAACCTGGTGTTTGACTCCGAGTGCTGTAAAATCTTTGGCAATCGGTCCGCCACCCGTCGGCCCACGTCCCGCAATCACCACTGATGTATTTTTTAAAAAAGAGGAAAAAAGTGATTTATCTTCATGAGGTTTGACGATTATCTTTTCGTCGATCGGTTTTTTTTGTTTAGTCATTATGATGTATTTAATTCCTGTCAAAACAGAAAGACTTAATGGGAAAAAAAATGGCGAATCGGGTTTGTGGCCTTCGATTTCTTTGACCATAGGTACCATATCATACATCTTAGACTGGTCATATTCGTCTGGAAGCGGATGCTGGATGATGACACCGGTTGTTTTTTGATTGTTTACTTTTACTTTGAGTTCGGCTATGAAACTATCAAATGCCGGTGGTTCTTTGTATTCCAAAAGTTCAAACTCGGCGCCGATCTCGGTCGCTACTCTTTTTTTAATCGCTACAAATGACTGTTGTTCGGGAGTAGACTTGGGTAGAAATGTGACAAGTTTTGGCCTGAAGGCCTGTTTATTTAGAGAAGTAATTTGAGATTTAAGTGTTTTTTTGATAATCTCTGCGATCTGACGGCACGGGATCTTCATAACTACATTATACACCCACAAAAAATCAACTAATCATGGTCGCGCTTACTACTTGATCATTCCCTTCAGAAAAACGCATGAGTATTACACCTTTTGCCGCTCTTGAATATTTTGGGATTTTATCAAGAGGGATTTTGACGACCTGGCCATTTTGGCTGGTGATTATGACAGTCGTGTCTGATGGCTCGATCATCTCTACAAAAGCTATTTTCCCCATTTTTTTATCGGCTGGCGCAATTTTGACACCTTTGCCTCCTCGGTGCTGGTCACGGAAAAGTGCAATATTGACACGTTTACCAATACCACGTTCTCCTATCACGAGAAGAGCTTTTTTGAGATCACTTGGTGAAAATACATCGGCCGCGACTACTTCATCGCCTTCGTTTAACAGCATCCCTCGCACGCCTTGAGATGAGCGTCCTGTTGGGCGAACTTCTGATTCTTTAAAAAGAATTGCCTTGCCGGATTTGCTTGCCAGCATAGCCTGCATTTTACCTCCGGTAATTGCGGTTTTCAGCAACTCGTCATCGACTAGCAAATTGATGGCAATAAGTCCGTTACTACGAATGTTTGCATATTGACTAAACTCTGTTTTTTTAACATGGCCATGTTTGGTCATCATCAGAATATAATTTTCATTCTTGGCACCAAGATCTTCTTCATTGTAAGAAAGCACGGAAGTAACTCTTTCGTTTGGTCTTAGAGTGAGTAAGTTCACTATTGCTTTTCCTTTAGCTGTCCTTGAACCTTGTGGTATTTCCCAGACACGGGTTTTGAAAACTCGTCCGGTGTTACTGAAAAAAAGCATATAGTCGTGAAGCAGCGCAGTTGTTATATAAAATATATCGTCGGTTTCTTTGGTGCTCATCCCTGAAACACCTTTTCCACCACGTTTTTGGACTTTGAAGGTTTCACGGGGAACCTGCTTTATATATCCTTCTTTGGTGAGCACGACAATTACTTCTTTATTTGCAATCAGCATCTCATCGGTTATTTCCCCGGGTCGTGATTTGACTACCCGCGTGCGTCGCGGATCACCGTATTTTTTCTTGAGTTCAAGCAGTTCATCCTTTACCACTTTTAAAATCTTAAAAACATCTTTAAGAAGCTCTTCAAGATGTTTAATAATTTCTTTGAGTTTTTTCAATTCGTCCTCAATTTTGGCACGTTCAAGTCCGGTCAAACGCTTTAGTTGCATATCCAAGATGGCTTGAGCCTGGATCGGCGAAAGTTTGAATTTTTCAATCAATTTTGCTTTTGCTGTTGGTTCGTCTTTAGACTTACGAATTATTTGGATAACCTCATCGATGTGATCAAGCGCTATCAAATAACCCTCAAGGATATGCGCACGGGCTTTGGCTTGTTTGAGCTCGTATTCTGAACGTTTACGAATAACATCAACTCTGTGCCTTATGTATAACTCTAGTATCGATTTAAGTGATAAAGTTTGAGGAACTCCTTCAACAAGAGCGACGATATTCGCGGGAAAAGTAGTTTGCAGCTCGGTGAATTTATAAAGATTGTTTAAAACTTTTTTATAGATAGCATCTCTTTTTAACTCTATGACAACACGAATACCATGACGGTCCGACTCATCCCGCAAATCGGAGATACCTCTGATTTTTTTGTCGATAACAAGTTTGGCAATCTTTGCGACAAGATTTGCCTTGTTTACTTGATAAGGAAGCTCCGTGATGATAATACCAGTTTTACCATTTTTTAGGTCTTCTTCCTCTGCAACTCCGCGTATCAGTATTTTGCCTCGACCTGTTTGATATGCTTGAATGATTTCATTTGCTCCATAAATGACTCCTGCTGTTGGAAAGTCAGGACCCTGAATATGAGTTAAAATATCGTCAAGCGTGGCGCTAAAAGTAAGCTTTTTATCATCCGGCAGTTTATCTTTTTCTACAAGTTCTTCCTTTGGTAAAGCTGCTGTATCAATCAGATTCACGATTGCGTCAATAACCTCGGACAGATTGTGTGGCGGGATTTTGGTGGCCATACCAACGGCAATACCTTCGGCTCCCATAAGAAGGAGGTTTGGTAGTTTGGCCGGAAGATACATCGGTTCTTTGAGAGTCCCATCAAAATTATCTGCATATGAAACAGTTTCTTTCTCGATGTCAACCATCATTTCCTCGGCTATCTTGGTGAGTTTGGCTTCTGTATAACGCATGGCGGCAGGTGGATCACCGTCGATTGAACCGAAGTTTCCCTGACCGTTTACGAGCTGATAACGCATCGAAAAATCTTGTGCCAGTCTCACCAATGCATCATAAACAGGCACATCACCGTGAGGATGATATTTACCTAAAACTTCACCGACAACCTTCGCACACTTTGAGAAATGTGCGCCCGAAGTCAGTCCCATTTTGTACATCGCATAAAGAATACGGCGATGAACGGGTTTCAGGCCGTCACGCACGTCCGGCAAAGCCCGGGCTACGATGACAGACATCGCATAATCAAGATATGCCTTCTTCATCTCCTCAACTATCGGTGATTTTTGGATGTTAGTCATAAATTACTTCAGTGCTTTTTTAATTTCTTCGAATGCTTTATCTTTTCCTAAAAAGTTACGGGTTTTGACCCATTTTCCGGGTTCAAGCTCTTTCATGTGATCAAAAAAATGTTTGATTTTCTTTTTTGTAGCTTCGTCAACATCGGCCATATCTTTCAGATGTGCAGAAAATGGATCTACTTTGGCTGTTGGAACGGCGATGATTTTTGTATCAATACCGGCCTCGTCTTCCATCTCAAGCATGCCTATCACTCTTGCCGGAATTACAGTTGCGATATTTAAAATCTGTGAACAGATTACCATCACATCAACAGGATCACCGTCTTGGCCATGAGTATGAGGAATAAATCCATAGTTAAACGGATAAGCCATCGCTGTATAAACAAAGCGATCGGCCATTATAAAACCTGACTCTTTGTCAAGTTCGTATTTAACAAGCGAACCTTCGGGGATTTCAATAAGTACATTTACTTCCTCCGGTGGGTTTTTTCCTATAGAAAGTTTTGATAAGTTCATATTGTTTCTTGTAACGTGTAACGTGTAGCGTGTAACGTTTTCATTTTTTTTACGTTGCACGTTATACGTTTCGCGTTATACGTCAAGTTCTGCCATCCTGGCATGAGTAATAATAAATTTTTTCCTTGGTGGGACTTCCTCACCCATGAGCATCACGAAAGTCTGATCGGCTTCTTCGGCGTCCTCGACCGTAATTTGCTTTAATAATCGTGTCTGCGGATTCATAGTCGTTTCCCACAACTCATCGGCATTCATTTCCCCAAGACCCTTAAACCGTTGAATGTTCCATTTGATAGCACTGCTATTTTTTTTCATAAACTCATTTTTATCCTCATCGGTATACAAATAATGCTTATCCTTTCCATGAGTAACTTTATAAAGCGGTGGCACGGCAACATAGACGTGACCTTTCTCAACGACAGGGCGCAGATGTCGAAAAAAGAAGGTCAGATAAAGTGTTTTGATGTGCGAGCCATCGATGTCGGCGTCAGTCATTATTATTATTTTATGATAACGTGTCTTTTCTACGTCAAGCTGTTCGCCTATTCCCGCTCCAATTGCGATAATGAGATCCTTAAATTTATCAGATGAGATGACTCGATCCAGTCTGTAGCGCTCGGTATTTAAAATTTTGCCAAAAAGGGGTAGTATAGCTTGTGACTTTCGATCTCTTCCTGATTTTGCACTTCCACCTGCCGAGTCTCCTTCAACAATAAATATCTCCGATTTGGCGGGATCACGCTCCTGACAATCGGCAAGTTTTCCCGGCAATGCCGAACCTTCAAGAGCCCCTTTTCTCAACACCGCTTCTTTTGCCGCTTTGGCAGCCAGTCGAGCTCTTTGGGCAAGCAAAATTTTTCCCAAAATTTCTTTGGCGTCACGTGGATTTTCCTCAAAATAAATATCAAGATATTGACCAACTATCTGCTGAACTATTGACTGAATTTCCGAGTTACCAAGCTTAGTTTTTGTTTGACCTTCAAACTGTAAGTTGCTCGAGGGCATCTTTACGTAAACTACGGCTGACAAACCTTCCTTGATGTCGTTACCGCTCAATGGCTCTTTCATATCTTTTTCCGCGACAACTTTTTTTGCATAAGTATTTATAGATTTTGTCAGTGCCGAGCGAAAACCGGTCAAATGTGTCCCACCTTCAACAGTGTTGATAACATTCACGAATGTGTGGACATTTTCGATTAACGAATCATTGAATTGGATTGCCGACTCAATCTCAACGTCACCTTCCGCATGTTTTATATAAATTGGATTATGGAGGACTTTTTTGCCGATGTTCATGTCCGCGATTAGCGAACGAATACCTCCCTCAAAGTAGTAAGCCAACTTTTCTTTTAACTTTTTATTGATTATTCTGAAAAAAACCTTTGGGATGAGATAAGCTTTTTCATTAATCTGTTTTTTGAATTTTGGATAGTTTATTTCGATTGTTTCTTTAAAAATTTCTGTATCCGGAATAAACGATACTGCGGTGCCAGTTTTGAACGGAAAATTTAGTAGTGAATCTTTGGTTTCTTTAACACTATATTTTGCTTTACCCCGTGAGTACTCTTGTCGATAAATTTTGCCGTCGCGTTTTACTTCGGCAATAAAATGTGAAGATAGCGCGTTTACTACAGAAGCTCCGACACCATGTAGGCCTCCGGATACTTTGTAAGCACCAGTTTCAAACTTACCTCCCGCATGGAGCATAGTCATCACTAGCTCTAAAGCAGATTTTTTATATTTTGGAATTATGTCTACCGGAATGCCGCGCCCATCATCGTAGACAGTCATATAACCATTTTCTTCTATGACTATATGTATATTTTTTGCAAATCCAGCAAGAGATTCGTCGATGGCGTTGTCTACTATCTCATTTAAAGCATGATTTACGCCTGGTTGGCTAATTGTCCCGATATACATCCCCGGACGTTTGCGGACAGGCTCAAGACCTTCAAGTACGACTATAGATTCTCCGGAGTATTTATTATCGCTCATAATTCATTAAGAGTAAAAATCAATTATAACATATTTAGTCGAGCTATAGAAGGTATATATAGATTGTTGTGACAATATAAATACAATAATAAAAAAAGACCCTTTATCAGGGTCTTTTTTTATTTGATTATCACTGGATCCTTCTCCCGATATACATCGGGATCACGATGACTCGCTTCGCCACGTCTGACATGGCTTCGTTCATCACTTAAGTTCAGCTTTAGCGCCTGCCTCTTCAAGCTTTTTCTTGGCTGCTTCTGCCTCATCTTTCTTGACGGCTGTCAAGAGCTCCTGCGGAGCAGATTCAACCAATTTTTTTGCATCCATGAGTCCCAAATCCTGTCTAAGTTCGCGAACGGCTTTAATAGCACCAAGTTTATTCTCTCCTGATGCTGTAAGTACGACATTGAATGTCGATTTGGCTTCGGCCGGAGCTGCATCTGCGCCTCCAGCTGTAGCAGCGGCTGCTGGTCCCGCTGCCATCATAGGCATTGCCGAGACTCCAAACTTTTCTTCAAGATACTTAGCAAGATCTGCAAGTTCGAGTGCCGTGAGTTTTTCAATCTCCGTTGCTATTTTTTGCAGTTTATCGGCAAGTTTTACAGTTGAAGAAGATGTTTTAACTTCTGGTTTTGTTTCCGGTTTTTTTTGATCTTCGACTTTTTTTTCGTCTGCCATATATGAACACCCCCCTTTAATAGTATTAATTATTATTTAGCTTATTAGCTACTTAGCTTCTTAGATTTCTAATAAGCTAAAAAGCTACGACGCTAAGAATCTACTGCTTCGCTTTTTGACTTAAAACATAAACAAACTTCTGCATATTGTAAGTAAGAGCTCTGGTTGTCCTGGCCATTGGATTTTTGAGCGAACCGATGATCTTAGCAATCAGCTCATTTCGACGCGGCAAATTTGCCAATCGGATCATGTCTTCTTTTTGGTAAAGCTCGTTGTCGATGTATCCAAATTTAAAACTGAAATTTTCGTCCTCTTTTGTCGCGTTGTGATATTTTTTTAGCCCGTCTAGCCATTCACCTTTGAAAATTATCACTGCAGATTTGTTTGCAAGAGGAAGGACTTTTTTGGCGATATCTCTATATGATTTTTCAGACTGTGAAAGCTTGTTGACCGCTTTTTCAAAAAGAACGTTTTTAATGACCTTGAATGTGGTGTCTTGCTTTTTCAGATCACGACGGATCTGTTCAAGTGCTGTGTGTGTGGTCTTTTCAAAAGTGATTAATACGTAGTTAGCCGCGTGGATAGCATCGATGAGCCAGTCAACAATGGATTTTTTCTTTAGGTTTGCCATATTTTTCACTTCGTCCGATAATTATCGGACTTACCAGAGGATTTATACCGAAATTTCCGGAACCTTTGGTATTGGTGAATTTTATAGTATACGAAACGATTTCTGAAAAAGCAAGGTTTAGATTTCTCCAAGAAGTTCCCGTAACGATTTCGTCGAACGCTCTTCCTTACCCTCTTTTTTCTTTTTCTTGGCGCTCAAGATTTTTTTGTATTCTTTGGCAGCTTCAGCTTTCTTCAAAAATTTATCAACAGTACCCTTGGTATCGACAAATTTATGCTCGCCGGTAAAGAAAGGATGACAGTTTGAGCAGATATCAACGGCTATAGACTGTTTGGTGGAACCTGTTGTGAATTTATTGCCGCAGGCACAGGTTACAATGGTGTCTGTATAGAATTTTGGGTGTATAGATGCTTGCATAGGAAAGAATATTATAACAAATTTTTTTCCTTATCTGCTTCAAAAACCTTTTCCCATTTTCCATTCTCGATAATATCCTCAAGATTATGAAAACTTTTGTTGATGCGGTGGTCGGTAAGTCTGTTTTGAGGAAAGTTGTAGGTACGGATTTTTTCGGCTCTGTCTGCGGTCCCAACGTCTTTAACAAATGAGTATTGCATCCCGCGTTTTTTTTCCTCACCTAGTTGATAAAGTTTGCCGGCCAGAAGTTCCAGAGCTATCTGACGGTTGGCCTGCTGATGTCTTTCTCTACTTGAAGTAACTACGATGCCGGTCGGTTTATGAGTCAGTCGAACAGCAGAGGCAACCTTGTTAACATTTTGTCCACCATGGCCTCCGGCTCGATAAAACTGCCAGTCCAGATCGCCTTGATTTATTTGTATAGAATATTGCGAGATCTGCGGTGTAACCAAGATTACAGCGGTTGAAGTATGAATTCTGCCCTTTCTTTCTGTTGTTGGGATGCGCTGAACGCGATGGACGCCGGTTTCATATTTAAAAAAATTAAAAGCGTTTTCTCCTTTTATTCTTATAATTGTCTCCTCAAGATATTCGGCCTTCATCAGGTGTTTCTGGGCAAAACGAATATATGAAAGCAACAGTTCGCGTCCCCAGATCTTGGATTCATCACCACCGGCGCCGGGCAGAGCTTCGATAACAACGATGTTTGGATTTATTTGCATAGTTTGATGTAGTATTATACATTATCGATGATTTCTTGAAGAGAAAGATCTTTTTGCTCACCGGTTTTCATATTCTTTAATTTGTACTTACCTGACTTTACTTCTTCATCACCAATGACGATCACGCTCGGAATATTTTTATCATCAGCATATTTGAGTTGTTTACCAAGTTTTTCATCGTTACTTGGATAAATATCTACTTTAAATCCCTTTTCTCGAAGATTTACCGCTACATCAATAGATTTATTGATAAGATTGGAGTTAAATACTGTTACTAAAACATGAGCAGTATGTTTTTTCTCTAGCAATAGACCAAGCTGTTTTGCTGCTTCCAAAGTGCGATCAAACCCGACAGCAAAGCCGGTGGCCGGTATTTTTACACCTGAAATCGATTCAATCAAATTATCGTATCTTTCACCACCAAGTACAGACCCAGCAGAATACTCGGGTATCACTACTTCCCAGATTGGACCAGAAGAATAGGCAAAAGAGCGAGCTATGGTTGGTTCAAAAACGTATGATTCCTGACGGAAATTCATATTTTTTAAATAGTCAAAAATTACGTTAATTGTTTCATTAGGCCTAATATTTTTGATAATCTGTAGATACTCTTTTGCCTGGTTTATATCGATACCTTTTTGCTCCATTTCTCTGATAACTCCATCTTCACCAATCTTTTTTAGCTTATCTATAGAAACGATTGCCTTGTAGGGAATATTTTTAAGAAGGGCTCGATCGTTTACCAGAACTTGTGCATTCTTAAATCCAATTTTTCTGTAGATTTCAAGACTTAAAGCAATCACTTCTGCGTCGGCAATCGGCGAGGTAATCCCAAAAATGTCGGCATCGGCTTGTAAAAATTCACGATATCTACCGGCTTGCGGTTTCTCGGCACGATATACGGTCCCGATTTGATAACGCTTAAAAGGAAGCTTAATCTCATTTCTGTATTGTGCTACTATGCGAGCTGTAGGCACGGTCTGATCATAACGCATCGCCACCTTACGTCCCCCTTGATCGGTAAATTTAAAAAACAACTTTTCATCTTCGCCTATTTGTCCCTCAAATAAATCAGAGTATTCGAGTGTTGGAGATTCGAGAGGCTCAAATCCCCATCCCCTAAATATCGATCTTATTATATCGATTAGCCACTCACGAGCGCGAGCATCCTTTGGCAAAAAATCACGAAATCCTTTTAGAGTTTGTAGTTTTGTCATGTATTACTTGTAACTCATAACTCGTAACTCGTAACTCATAACTCATAACTCGTAACTCGTAACTCATAACTCATAACTCGTAACTCGTAACTCATAACTCATAACTCGTAACTTAGAGCTTAATAACTCTAAATTTATGTTCCAAGCTCCAAGCTCCAAGTTCCAAGCTCCAAGCTATTTAATTATTAAACTTAACCACTAAATCCTTCCAATGTCAGATTAAATGTTAATATTTCGTCATTCCTCCATACTTTGATCTGCACTCGGTCACCGATTTTTTTTTGAAGAATTGTTTTTGCCAGGCTGTCCTCATCTTCACCGCTCAATTTATTTCCATCTATTTCAGTTATTATATCGTCGGCTTGAATACCGGCCAGATCGGCTGGTGAATTTTCCACCACTGATTCGACATAAGCACCTTCCACAACTCCATTTAGTATAGCAGTCCGGCTATCAACCATCTGGTAACGCACACCAATATATGGTCTTTCAAAATTACTGCCCTGGTTTTTAAAAGACTGGATAAGTTCTTTGACAGTGTTTATAGGTATCGCAAAGCCGATGTTTTGACCTTCGTCCGCAATCGCAGTATTCACTCCTACCGCCCGACCCGATGAATTGAGAAGCGGTCCACCCGAGTTACCCGGACTTATGGCCGCATCTGTTTGGATCACGTTATCAAGCTCCTCAACAAAACCTTCAAAAGGAGATCCAGCTGTTATTCCCCGGCCAAGACCGGACACGACGCCAACAGTCACGGTATTTTGAAATTCTCCAAGAGGTGTACCAATGGCGATCGCCATCTGACCAAGTTTTATTTTAGTCGAATCTCCAAGAGGCAATGGTTTAAGATTTGTTGCATCAATCTTTACAATAGCAAGATCATTTAGAGGATCGCGATATATTTGCTGCACTTCATATTGTTCCTGATCGTTTGTGAGTACTGTATACTTTGCCTCCGTGTCAAGCACTACGTGTTTGTTGGTGATTATCAGTCCGTCATCGGATACGATAAAGCCACTGCCGATGTTTTGTTCGATAGTACGCTGCGGACCAGGCGCTACACGAAATGGACTAAAAGGATCAAACGGATTATACTCTACCCTGCTATCAGTGGTTGTTTTTGAAATTCCGATCGTAACAACCGAAGGTAAAGTATCTTCAACAACTTTAGTCACAACAGACTCCTGATAAACGACTCCTTGAGGTCCCGGTGTTTTTATATCAGATTTTGGACTTTGTGAAAATAATGAGGAAAAATTCCAGGATGAAAAAAAAGTGTCCTTATTTGACAAATATTGCTGTGTTACAGCTGCCGCCAAAATGATCACCGCAACAACAACGATCAGTGATTTTAAATGAACATTTTTCCAATTCATAGATACAATTATACTACTTACAATAATTTTAGAATGTTATTTTGTGAGCTCTTGGATCGCAGTCTTAAGTTGTTTATCATTATCGCTAGTTATAGTGTTGCCATCTTCAATCGTATTTTCTATCTCAATATCTGGTTTGATCCCGGTTCCGTTTATCCAGTCACCGTTTGGCAAAATCCATTTGGCAATGGTGACATGCAGGCCGGCTCCTGCTGACAGGTCGACCGCTTCTTGGACAGAGCCTTTTCCAAAAGATTTCATTCCCACCAGTTTGGCACGACCATAGTCACGCAGTGCTCCGGACAAAATTTCCGAAGCTGATGCCGATCCTTGATCAATCAAGACAACAAGCGGAATATCCAAAAGTTTACCGTTTCTTTTCACCGTATAAACCATGTTGTCAGTATCGGTCATTTCTTGAGTCACTATGACTTTACCCTTGTCTAAAAATTCAGAACCAATATATACTGCTCCTTCAAGATATCCACCGGGATTACTGCGTACATCCAAAATCATTCCGGCAATTTGACTGTTTTTCCATCTGTTTGCAATATCGTTTATGGCTTTATCCCATTCTTCATTTGTGTTGTCTCCAAACTGATTGAGCTTCAAATATGCGACAGATTTACCGTTATTTGATTCAAAAGTCAACTCAATCGAGGGCACATTTATTTCGTTTCTGGTTATTGCAATCGTCTTTTCCGCTCCTGATCTATTTATTGTCAGCGTGACCTTGGTACCTTTTTCACCTCTTATTTTAGATACGGTTTGAACCAATGTCCAGTCTTTGGTAGACTCGCCATCGACTTGGGTAATAATATCACCGGTTCGCAGTCCGGCTGTTTCTGCAGGAGAGTTTTTGAGTGGTGCTATAACCACAACTTGATTGTTTTTAAGACCAAGCTGTGCGCCAATGCCCTCGAATTTTCCGCCGAGTTCGTCTTTTGATTGTTTATTCTCCTCCGGAGTCATGAAGAAGGTATATGGGTCACCAAGTGCCGCCACCATACCTTTTATTGAGCCGTAAAACATTTTTTGCGGATCAAGCTTTGTATCATCAATATATTTTTGCTCTACCTTTTCCCATGTTTCCCAGAAAAGACTAAAATCAATATTTTTACCGTCATCATTTTTGATTGCAGGTGCATTGGCGTTAAAAACAGTGTGGGTATAGAGTTCTCGAGCATTTTGTTTAATATCCCACTCCGCATACTTATAGCCGGATCCAAAAAGCAGTACGGCTATTGCTGCATAAAGAAGATAGTTTGTAATCTTGTTTAAACGCATAAGAATTAAAGTTTACTAAATACTATTCGTAAAAGTATATTGATTTATTATCAACGCCTATGATGCAGAAAGGATACTTTTCTTTCTCAATATGTTCAAAATCTTCGACATTTTGCAAAATAATTTTTTTAAGCTCAATATTTGTCGGACTGTTTAAATGAGTGATAAAAGCTTTGGCTCCAAGTGTTTCGATCTTTGCCTGATCAAGAGAATTCAAAGCTAACCCAAAAATACATTTTTGAAAAATATCATCTTCGGTCAGAGGTTGATTTAAAACATCTAAATAATGCACAGATCCTCCAAAATAATGTTTGGTTTCACGCGTGTCAAATTTATTAGCCTTTTTTACCTTGACCTCAATACATCCTTCATCGATCGCCTCCACCTGTCCTTTAAAAAAACACATAGTCGTTTGCGAGCCTTCACTATCAAGCTCGAGTGTAATCGTACCCAGATTATGATCGATCTCTTTGATGAGCCCGTTTACAGAGCTCAAATACTGTTTTGTAGAAAACATAGCCTGATGTTCTGCCAGAAGTTCGCCCTTTTTTACCGTGTCCCCAACTACCTTTTTTAAAACGATAAATATTTTTTCGGGTTTAAAGTCAAGGATCTCGGCAAGAGGAATGCGAGTCATTTTTTTGCCCTTTTTTCTATGAAACGGTGTATTAAAATCGACTTTTTGGCCAAGCTTAAGGAAAAGCTCCGCATTTTTGGGAATTCGTACCGGAATTTTCATGAAAGCATTATAGCAGTTATGTTAGATCGCTTTCAATTTCAATTCAAAAAAATTATTCAGATTTCACCTTGATAGGAGGTATATGGAATTAATGCCAGAAAACGGGCATATTTTATCTGTTTTGACAGAGTGCGTTCGTGTTTGGCACAGACGCCACTGCGTTCACGACTGACTATTTTTTTTCGGGGTGTCAAAAATTTCTCCAAATTTTCGATGTCCTTATAGTCAGGCTCGAAATCGTATTTACAAAAAAAACATCGGTTCATAAATTTTAAAATGGTATATCATCTGGATTAACGTCTTCGTTTTCCTCTTTTTTTTCTGTCTTATCTTCATTTGCTTTTTTTTCTTCGTCTTCTTTATCTTCTTTTGCTGATTGATCTTGATCTTTGTCGTCGGACTTTGATTCTTCGGTTTTTTCGGCGGAGACCTTTGTATCTGTTGACGTTGACCTTGACACGGCATCTCGGTCATAACGTTTGCCGTCACTAAAAACAATAAAATCGTCAAGAACTATCTCGGTAATATGGCGTTCCTGGCCATTTTTGTCTGTGTATTCCCGATAGGTTATTCGACCCTCAAGATAGATTTTACGACCTTTTGACAACAGTTTACCGCAAAGTTCTGCTAGTTTTTGCCAAGCAACAATGCGATGATACTGGGCCTCTTCTTTGATCTGACCGTCCGCCGTTGTCCAGGATCTGTTGGTGGCAACTCCAAAAGTACATACTGCTGTCCCTGCCGGGGTATATTTCAATTCGGGATCGCGCGTCAAATTTCCCAGCAAAACAACCTTATTTATAGATCTGCTTGCCATAGTTTCTTATTTTTTTTCCTCTTTTTTAGCTTCAACTTTTTTAACAGTTGCCTTTTTGGCTTTACTTGAATAGTTACTTTTGATGATTAAGTATCTAATTACCATCTTATCATACTGGAGTTTTTTTTTGAAATCTGCTAGTTTGTCTGGCTCTATATTAATATGCCAGGTAAAAAATTCGGCATCTTTGATTTTATTAATCGGGTAGGCCAGCAGGCGCTTACCCCAGGACTTCTCATCTAGTTTTTCACCCTTTAGTGACTCTAACTCCTTTTGTAGTTGTGTGTTCTCCCCGTCTTTTTCAACAAGAAAGGTAAACTCGTAAGTGTTCATAAAATTGTTATATTCTTAAAAACATGAAACATAAAACAAAAAAATTTAAAACATGAAACCGAGTCTGACTTAGGTGAAACAAGTATACAAATTAGTGATCGAACACATTATAAAATAATAAAGTCATATAATAGTAAGAAATACTCAAAAAATCAAGTTAAATTTTATTATTCTGTCAATGAAATTCGCAAAATTGCCCGTTTTATTTTTTTTACTTTTTGCAATACTGGTCTTTACCCGCTTTGTAGGACTTGATTGGGGTTTGCCATATCCGATGCATCCTGACGAGCGCAACATGGTAGTGGCTATACTCGATATGAACTGTGCAAACGGCTTCAGTTTAGAATGTTTGAACCCCCATTTTTTTGCTTATGGACAGCTGCCGCTTTATCTTGGTCTTGTAACATTTAAGTTAATTCATTTTCTTTTTCCCGATGGTATGATTCATTTTCAGGCTGCGCTGGCATTACGGATCAATTCCGCTCTTTTTTCCGTCTTTACGGTAATAGTTCTTATGAAAATGATCAGACTTTTTGACGTAAACAAAAAAGTCGCGCTTATTTTTTTCTATATAATGTCTGTGTTCACACCTGCTTTTATCCAGTTTTCGCACTTTGGCACCACCGAATCACATCTCATGTTTTTTTATACCTGTCTGGTTTATCTTTCTCTCAAATTTATTTTCCAGCAATCGAACTTAAAAAATTTTGCGATCATGTCGGGAATTGTATTTGGACTGGCACTTGGAACAAAAATATCTGCTATCATTTTTGCCCTCATACCGTTCTTTGCTATCCTTTTTCACATTTTTACCGAAAAGAATAATTATCTAACTAAAAAGCTAATATTATTTTTTGTCGGATTACTTCTATTAATATCATTTACACTATTGTTTTTTATCATTTCCTCGCCGTATAACTTTGCCTCCTGGAACGAGTTTATCGGCTCGATGCGCTATGAGTCTGAAGTAGGCCTGGGGGTTTATCGTGCTTTTTATACAAAACAGTTTGAGTATAGTTTGCCCATCCTGTTTCAATCTGTCAAGATATTTCCCTATGCATTGGGGATGCCGATATATCTTCTGTTTATTTTAGGATTTATATTTTTACCTTGGAACAAAACTTATAACTTTGTGAGGTTCCAATTTTTACTGTATTTTATACCGACTGCATTTCTGTATGCTAAATGGACCCGGTTTTTAGTTCCGGTGTTTCCGATCATGGTTTTTTTTGCAGGAATGTTTTTTATCCATATCTTTCAAAAAATTACTTTAAATAAATATCTTCTTCATACGATTTTTACCATCATTTTTATACTTACAATTATTCCCGGTATAGCTTATCTGGCGATTTACCTGAACACGGATGTCAGATTTACTGCCTCGTCATGGATTTATCGTAATCTTCCAAATGATGTATATGTGCTTGCAGAAACGGCAAATGTCATAGACATTCCGGTGCCTGCCCCGAATATGAATGAAGCAGAATACATAGGCAAACATTATAAAACGGTTTCTTTTAATTTTTATGATGTTGATTCAGACAGACTGCTTTCACAGTTACTTTCAACACATATCAATCAGGCAGGATATTTTTTTGTCCCCTCAAGGCGCATTTTTGCAAATCATACTTGCTATCAGTTTCAGGAAACGCTGATTTCCGCAACTATTCAGGGTTATCAAAACGATCGCTGCTATATTTTGAATAAAAAATATTCCCGGCTTCATGACTATTACAATCAACTATTTAACAATTCATCAAAATATACTCTCGTAAAGGAGTTTAGCTCATATCCCCGAATTGAAGTGTTTGGGCATAAACTAATTGAGTTTCCCGATGAAAATGCCGAAGAGACCTGGACGGTCTTTGACCATCCGGTGATAAGAATTTACAAGAAAATTTGAAAAATTACATTTACGGCTACTTTTTTACGGAAATGGATCAGATTGAGTTGGAGGATTTACATCAGGATTTAAACGCTTTAAAATGCTGTCTGCCCCAGGTCCATCAAATTGCACATTTTCCATATCTCTTCGAGGAAGAGGCATAGTATAGCCATTTGGTAAAGTCACAGTAGCCTCCGGTGGTGGTGGTTCATATTTTGGGTCAATTTCATAAATTGCTACCATAATTATTTCATCTCCTCTCTAATCTAGACAATTAAATTAACTATATTTCGAATTTTACAACTTTATTAATAAATTTAAGATACAGCAGCAGTATGTATCTTGTTCTCTGAATAGGGTAAGAGTTCACGGTCTTTGACACAGGTTGTCATTCCCTCGCCGTGCCTGCCGGCAGGCAGGAAGGAGGGAATCCAGACTAAATATACTTTTATGTGGTATTAATCGACTGGATCCCCGTCTTCACGGGGATGACACAAAATATTAATTGACATGTTATGATACAGTTTTGTCAAGACTTGTGAACTCTTAATTTTTAGGCTTGTCGTTGACAAGTATTTATCATTTTGCCATAATTACATAGATATATGAACAACAAAAATATTGTTATTTTTTTTGTTAGTTTATTGGCTTTTTTGTTTGTAGTAAAAGTTTTTAACATCTCCTATCCTTTGCAGATCACAAATACTGCAAAATCAACAGAACTTTCAGTGATAGGTGAAGGAAAAGTCGAAGTAGTGCCCGACGTGGCTTACGTAGATCTTGGTATCTCGGTCAACAACGCGCCAACTGTCGAGTCGGCTCAATCGCAGATAGATAAAACCAATGAAGCCATTATCGAGGCCATGGCCAAGTTGAATATCGAAAAGAAAAACATTAAAACCTCAAACTATTCGATATTTCCAAGTTATCGTTATGACGAAGGACAGGACACGATCACAGGCTACAACGGTAATGTAACGATCACGGTAAAAACTGACAATCCCCAATCAACCTCACAGGTGATCGAAGCTGCGACTGCGGCAGGTGCCAATCAGGTACAAAATACGCGCTTTGAGGTCGAGAATCCGGGTAAATATCGAGCCGAAGCCAGAAATAAAGCAATTGAAAATGCGAAAAGCCAAGCTGAAGATCTGGCTAAAAGTCTTGGAATAAAACTTGGACGAATAGTTAATGTCGTTGAATATTCTCCCGATAGTGGAGGTATTGTGCCTGTTTATGCAAGAGAGGCGGCTACGGGTCTTGGCGGAGGCGGGCCAAGCCTGGAGCTGGGTTATCAAAACATTACCTCTGTCGTCACACTGTATTTTGAAAAGAAATAGTTGTCCTACAAAGTATGCCACTTGATAAGCTGTTTAATCCGCGATCGATTGCTATTGTCGGTGTTTCAAAAGATATCCAAAAAGTCGGCCATCTGACAGCAAAAAACATGCTCGATCAGGGTTATACCGGCGGACTGTATTTTGTCAATCCTTCCGAAAAATCTATTTTAGGAAAAAAAGTTTATCAAAAGCTTGAAGATGTAAAAAAGCATGTAGATCTGGTGGTATTTGCAACTCCGGCAAAAGTCACTCTTGAATTGCTTGATAGCGTTTATAAAACTGGTTGTCGCAATGTGGTGATTTTTGCCGCCGGCTTTAAGGAGTCTCATACGCCGGAAAGTGATGAGCTGGAAAAAGGCTTGATAAAAAAAATAAATAGATACAATCTCAAAGTTCTAGGTCCAAACTGTATTGGTTTTGTCAATACTACTTTGGGTGTCAATGCAACTTTTCTCAAACTCAAGTCTCCAGTTGGAAATATCGGCATCATCTCCCAGTCGGGTGCCTTGGGGAGCGCGCTTGAAGATTACTTTGCCGCACATACCAACCTCGGATTTTCTTATTTCATCAGCTTGGGAAACAAAAGCTCGATTGACGAATCAGATTGTTTGAATTTTCTTGTCAAGGACAGAAAGACAAAAGTGATAGGTATGTATCTTGAGGATGTCGTAAACGGAAATAAGTTTAGGCAGGCACTACATCAAGCTTCGAAACATAAGCCGGTAATCATTTTGAAGGGAGGAACAACGCAAGCAGGTTCAAAGGCGGCAATTTCACACACAGGCAGCATGGTCGGTGACGATCAGGTTTTCGACTCTGCCATTTTGCAGTCAGGGGCGATCCGTGTCAATAGCTACGCGCTTTTCCAACAGTTGATCATGCTTTACAGCTTTAACCGTATTCCTCTATCGCGACGCATACTGGTTTTGTCAAACGCTGGAGGTATGGGGGTCTTGCTTACCGATGAGATAGTCAAATCAGGGCTCGAGCTTATCACAATTTCCGAGGAGACCAAGAAAAAACTGTATAAAGCGTTTTCCGAGATAAAAAAAATTACCGTTCATAACCCTATTGATCTTCTTGGAGACGCCAGCGCCTTTGATTATGAAAAGGCGATTAGTCTGACTCAAAAGGAGCAAAATATCGGCGCGACAGTAATTTTACTTACACCACAAGCAAATACCCAGATAAGCGAAACAGCAAGTGTAGTTGCCGATGCGCAAAAAAAACTGGATCGTGCAAATAAATCTAAACGAAGTCCCATTTATCCTGTTTTTATGGGCGGATATTCTGTACACAAAGCAAATAAATTTTTTGAAAAACAAAACATGAAGTATTTCAAAACTTTCGACGATTTACCCGGGCTTCTTTCGACATTAAGTGATCGACAAGAAAGACTGGTCGTACTGAACTCAAACTCAAAACAGGTAGACAATATGAGTCTTGCCGCACACACACTTGACATTAAGGCGCTTTTTCTTGAAAGTCAAAACAAAACCGTGATGAATCAATACGATTCACTCAAGCTTATGGATTATGCCGGTCTCAAAATTGCAAAAACATATCATGTTACCTCGGAAGAAAATTTGAAAGCGGTTATCTCAAAAGAAGGCTATCCTTTGGTCGCTAAAATTGCTTCGGAAAAAATTACTCACAAAACCGAGGTTAAAGGAGTTATTACCGGCTTAAACACATGGGAAGAGCTGGTTAACGCCTATTTACACCTCACACAGATCACCGATAAACGATCTGGCTGCTATATTCAAAAGGAGTACAGCGGATACGAACTTATAGTCGGCGCCAAACGCGACAAAACTTTTGGTTGTGTTGTGCTTGTTGGCATGGGAGGTATCTATGCAGAGCTTCTTAAAGAGGCGGTGGAGTTTGTTTATCCATTTTCTTACAAGTATTTTATTTACACTTTAAAAAAAACCAAGCTCCATGCATTTATTAAAGGTTATAGAAATAAGCTAGCTCTCGATATATGGCGTCTTTACGAAGTTGTCAGTCGTATCGGTGCACTCATGGAGTCATTTAAGCAGATAAAGGAGATAGATATTAACCCACTTATTGCAGATGGGAAAAAGATGATGATTGTTGATGCAAGAGTTGTTATTTAGACTGATAAAGTATTATCTTCAAGTTTTTTTATTCTTAAGTCATGATCTCTTAACCAGTCTTCGTGTGATTTATGTAATGTATTTATAAATTCGAACGTCTGTCCTATCTGATTTGAAAGTTTTTCGTCAATCATTGTATCAACTCTGTTATAGATTTCTTCAGTCTGGATAGCAAGTTTATCATCTATCATTTTGGACATTCTCTTTTCTGAAGCTTGAATTTCGGTTCTAATTTCAGTTCTAACAAGTTTACTTATTAGATTTAGATCATTTTTAGTTAACATGTTTTTATACAATTACATACTAAATTACTTAATAATACTTGTCAACTTTTTTAATACCCACAGTGTTCGTAAGGACATAAAACTCTGTCGCAACAAACCTTTTCTCCGTTTAGAAGTTGGACAATTCGTTTATAGTTACGAAGAAGTGATCCCTTCAGATACCACAAGTTATTTGGTTTTAACAATTTTTTTAGTCTATCGGCAGCTTCAAAAATGTCATCGGCATAACCTATCCTTTCTTTAGAAAATCCATTTTCGATTGCAGACTTGACTGTGTATCTTCTTAGCGGTCCGATACACAAAACATAGTCGAGTTTTAATTTGCAAATTTCAATTCCCGTTTTTTTATGCTCGGAAACTGGGTCATCAAGCTCGCCCATCTCGCCGATCACAGCGATTTTTCTGCCTTTGGTGTAAGGGATTTGTTCAAGCGTTTCGAGTCCTGCCCGGGTACTGTCGGGATTGGCGCGCAGTGAATCGTTCAACAGTAGAGTATTCATCGGTCCCTTTTCGAGATTCATTCGACCTTGAAGTGGTTTAATTTTTTTAACAACTTTAATAAATTTATGTTGGAAATTGTTCTCTGGTTTGATCGCTTTCAATAGACAATATCCCGCCATGACAGTGTAGATATGATGAACTCCGATTAGGCCTGTTTGGATTTCGTAAGTTTCTCCCTCATCATTTAATTTAAATGAAGTTCCGTCGAGTGAAACCTTCAGAGAATGATTATCAACTTGCACATTTGAGCCAGCACTGATTCCGTAAAAAATTGTTTTTGTCTTAGTCTGGGATGACATTGATTTAACATTTGCGTCATCTCCGTTCAAGATCGCATAACCATGAGCAGGTAAAATTTCGATTAGCTTTCTTTTTTCCTTAATGAGATTTTCCATTGAACCGAGATGATCGTAATCTGTGTGAACAGGCGAAATGCCGGTAACGATGCCGATTGTCGGTTTTGCGATCTCCAGGTGATAATCCATTTCTTGCGGGGTGTCTATACCTAGTTCCCAAACTACATATTTTGTCCAAGGCATGACTTTGAAAGCAGTGATAGGGACATTGAAGATAGTATCAAGATTGATATCGGTTGCGACTGTTGGACCGAATGCCTCAAGCACTTTGGCAACGAGCAAAGTCGTGTTTGTCTTGCCATGACTTCCAGTAATGCCGATTTGTAAAGCGGGCATAATCGAGAGCCATTTTTTTGCCAAAAAACGACGCGTGTCGTGAAAGAGTTTTTTGAAACCTTGTGGTTTGTAAGTTGACATGCTCATTTTTTCTTTATCCGATAACCACCATCTGTATCCTCGACAATATAACCTTTTTCTTCGATTTGTTTTCGCAGTTCGTCGGATTTTTTAAAGTTTTTTGCTTTTCGTGCTTCTATTCTTTGATTAGCAAGTTCGATGAGCTCTTTAGGAATTTTACCTTTTTTGATGTCCTTTAATGCTAAACCAAAAACCTCATCAAAATCGTATAATAATTCCATTTTTTTCGATGAAGATAATTTGGACTTTAACATATTCCACATAACGGCAAGCGCCTCGGAAGTATTCAGATCTTGTGATAATGATTTTGAAAACTGTAATTTAAAATCATTAAATAAATTTACATTTGGTGATTGATTTTGTGGAGAAGTTATTTTTGATAATCTTAAATCCAAAACAATATTTTTGATTTTTTCTAAAGTTTCTTGAGCCGCCTCTGCCGCTTCCCACGTAAAATTCATTTCTTGCCTGTAGTGGGTTTGTAAAAATAAATAGCGTATCGCGAGCGGGTCGATATTATGTTTCTTTAAATCTTCCAAAGTATAATAATTTCCTTTCGATTTGCTCATTTTTTCGCCATCAACATTTAAAAAAGCATGATGTACCCAGAAGCGAACAAATTTATTACCTGTTGCCGCCTCTGATTGAGCGATTTCATTTTCATGATGCACGGGAATATGATCAATTCCTCCAGTGTGAATATCGATTGTTTCTCCAAGATATGCCATGCTCATTGCCGAACACTCAATATGCCAGCCTGGAAAACCGTCTTCCCAAGGGCTGTCCCAGTGCATGCTGTGGTCTTTAAATCTGCCGACTCTTTTGAACCAAAGCGCAAAATCGGCCGGATGTTTTTTATTTGGATCGATATGAATTTCACCTCTTGCCGCTTGCTTTTTTTCTTCAAGCTTTTGACCCGATAAACTGCCATAAGAAGGAAATTTGGTTATGTCAAAATATATTGCTTCATCTGTTGCATAGGTCAGATGCTTTGCCTCAAGTCGTTTGACCAAATCAATCATTTGTTTTATATGATCGGTTGCCTTCACTACTTTATCTGGACGAATTATGTTCAATGCGTCCATTGTTTCAAAAAACTTATCAGTATAATATTTTGCTACATCCCAGACAGTTTTGCCTGATTTTTTAGCACCTTTCTCCAGCTTGTCCTCGCCGCTGTCATCATCACCGGAGAGGTGTCCAACATCGGTGATATTCATAACATGCTCAACTTCGTAACCGACATACTTCAGGGTTCTTTTCAATATGTCATCCATCGTATATTTTCGCATGTGACCTATGTGGGTTTCGTCATAAACCGTTGGTCCGCAGGTGTAAAGTGTTACGGTTTTATTATGAATGGGTTTGAATGTTTCAACTTCTCGTGAAGCGGTGTTATAAAGTTTCATGTTTATGCTGATAGTCTAATACCGACCGGAAAAATAATCAATCCGAATGCTTTTAATAGTGAAATTTATTATGATTAAAGTTAGATGAAAAAACTAGTTATTTTATTTGGTCTATTTATTCTGATTTTGACATTTGACCGCGGTGTTTTTGCTCAACTGGTTGGTGAGGTCACGCCTGCACAATCAAACGACCAGACCACACTTCGAGAAACTTTATTAAAAATTTTTAATCTTTATGGAACTAATAACGAGACTCAATCGCCTGCTTCCAGTACACCTACTCCGACCAGGACTAACCCCGGAGTAGGTGGCCAGCAACAAGGAACACTAAATTTTTCGGTCAGTTCTATTCCATCACCTCAAGCTCAACAGTCCGGAGTACAACAAGTTGACTGGGTTTATGGAGGTCAGGGAGTATGTTGGAGCGCGTGGTCTGTAGGAAGTTGTACGCTGTTTTCACACGAAGGCGGCCTGACGACACCTTCGATGCGTGATCTTGATCATGATGGCTCGATAGACGTTGAATGTTCGGAGGGAAATGGCAGTCGATTGTCTACGTCGATCAAAAATGTTTCTGATAGGCCTATTACGATCAATTGTGAAAGATATACCTGTGCAAATTGCACTACCGGCAATGGTTCGCATGCACAATGTGACGGCGGGATAGACAATCGGGCTATCAGAGTCTTTGACGAGGTTACTATTACTGCAGGGTGTACAGCAACTTGTACTTTAAGCGGTGCCTATGGTAGCTGTCTCGCAAGAACCACTGCGCCCGATACTCCCGATCAGCCCGATTTTCCTAATTTAACACCAACTCCGACTTCTTCTCTACCACGACCGACAACTAATCAGCCAACATTACCAACGTCAACACCGGGACAAACCACTAATAACAATCTAAATTCAAAAATTAATGAAAAAATTACCGACTCAAATATAGAATCAATTATTAGAAATCTTGTTGACGATGATGCGACTCCAGATTTTGATCAGAAACAAACCCGTCTAACAGGTACTCGTGGGTATAAAAATGAAATGAATTATCTTCTTGATTTATTTGTCAAAGCGGGTATTCAGGCCGAGATCCAGACGGCAACCGGTGTTGATGCCGGTTACTCCAATCTTAAATGTCCAACAGATGTCCCTATATACAATCTTGTTGCTAGAATTAACGGAAAGAGTACTGATAAATACATTTTGTCGGCGCATCTTGACTCAAGAGAGGAAAATTTAGATCCAGATTCACCCGCACCGGGTGCAGATAGAAACGGAAGTGGCGCTGCAGCTGTAGTTAGCGCCGCACTTTCGCTGGCTGGTGAGCAGCCGGAAAAAACTATGGAGTTTGTTTTATTTGGGGGAACGGAACAAGGACTTTGCGGCAGCGCATTTTATATGCAAACCGTAAAAAATAGCAATCAGAATATTCTTGGGGCGATCAACCTTGATATGATCGGTAACCCTTCCGCCGATGGCTCGCAATGTGTGAATGTCGGTTATCGGACAAATCAGGATAGAGTAATTGCCGCTAAAATAGTCTCATCACGTGATGAATTAAATATAAATCTGGCAGGAAGTCTAATTGCTACCAATTACGATGCTTCAAATCACAAACATTTCAATGACAATGGAATTCCGACAGCAATAGTCATGGAATGCAACCTAAACGATAGATATTTTACCCAAAATGATACTTTGCTGGATGAAAATGGCAACTATTTAATGAGCATTCCTCAAATCACCAAAACGGCAAAAATGGTGGCAGCCGCACTCGTAAGGCTTTCAGAAGAAGGTCCCACAGTTCCAGATCAGCCTAATAATGAGGGTATTCCACCTCCCGGTAGTCCTCCACAAACAAAGCCATCCCCAACTCCACGTCCTGTAGGTTCATTACTTCCAGTTGGATTTCATTATTTTCATTATGAAGATGAAGTTAATCAATTCCCTCCAACATTTATTTATGGAAATTTGAATAGATCATATGATGCCTCAAAAACTCAAAGAGAAATTGCAGGTCTTGCCGCAATAAACGGAAATGTTACCAAAATGCTGCTCGTTTCGGAGTACGCCGCGCTTGAGCAAATTCTCAACAATCATTCTGTCGCGATTAGAGAAGCTGGAATTACATGGATTGGTCTTAACGCAGAGCGTGACGGTAGAACCCCGGGAGATGAACTCAATAATATTTTTTCCTCGGATACTTCATCAAATACTTTAAATCGTTATGGTAGACTCGTTGCGCAATACGGATTGAAATTGATGTTTGGTCCGACTACGCCAATGTGGAATGGCTATTTTGGAGGCAGAGATGTGGCAAGGGGTGATACGGTTGTTGCCGAAGCAATGTTTGGCGACACCTGTGCGCTTGACGGGATCGCATTTCAAGAACAAAACCAGCTGGGAAGCTCGGGAAATGCCGAAGAACGAAAAAACGTGATCGCGGCAAGAACAAAATTTTTCAGAGCGCTCCAAGCAAGTTGCCCCGATTTTGAGGTCCAGGTTCAGATAATGCCGCAGCAATGCGAGCAAAATTTGTCTTGGGAACAGTGTCGCGAGTTTTACAGATCGTTAAGTGCGCTTAGCGGAGATGAACAAGTTAATTCGCTTGGTATTTGGGCAAATCCGAATCAAAATGAGAAAACGACAGCATTAGAATTTGTTAGATTTTTACGACAGTAATTTATGGAAAACATTCTTGCAATCATCGAATATGAATCGGAAGCAGATTATTCATTTTTGATAAAAAATATTGAGAGTTTTTTTTCATCATATGAGAATTATGGTCAGGGAACAAGCGTCATGCTTGCTTTGATAAATGCCGATCAGCAAGCTGCGATAGTCAGAAAAGGTTTGAATGTACAAGTCGTCGAAAACAGTCCTGACATTCAAAACTACGTTTTACTCTATCATCCTGTTGAAAATCAAGGTTCGAAACTAGCGGACCTTGGCGAGGTTTATATGATTACAAAAAATCATTCTTTAGTAAGAATCAAAGAGAATACCACTTTTTCACAAACGGGAGAATATGCAAAGTTTATGATGTCGCCTTTACAAATTGTCACTCCTGAAATAACAAGGAGCAACCAAACTATTTCGCCAACCGCTTCAGCTTCGGCGCAACTTTCAAAATACTCAAATTTTGTAATAATCGGGATTATTATCGGAGTCGTCTTGATAGTAACTGTGGCGATAGTAATTTTTAGGAGATTACGAAAGAGTTAAAATCGGCTCCCTGCCGTCCTCTACATCAAAAAGCTCCTGATTAAAAAATTTTATTTTCTTGGGAGTGATTTTGAACATCCGTCCTTTTATGACTTTATTTATCATATTTTCATAACTTATTTCACTGCCTTTATAGCCTAAAGATTTCTTCCATAGATTCACAGCGTGTTTTATTTTATTTAAATCACTTATCTGTTTTACTTTTCCATAAATCTGCAGTCCTTTCTTCAGATCAGTGAGTTTCTGATTGGAATCCGAAATTGCCACTGCGACTTCAGGATTCTTTTCAATTTGTTTAACGTGAAGTGTCTCGGGACTGCTTAGGAAATATAAGTTTAGATCGTTATCAAATGTGTAATATACTGCAGCGATCCAAGGATGATTACCTTGAGTTGCTATAAACATAAGCTTATGCTTTTTAAGAAAATCGTGAAGGAGTTTTTTGGTGAGTTTCATATCATTTCTGATATTTATCATTCAGCTTTGAAATTTTATTGAGTAATTCTTCACCGGGTTTTGGAATATTATCTCCCAGTTTCCAGTATTTTCCTTGATGATAAATAAGAGGCTTTTTTGCATGATCTTCCTGAAAGGCAACTATCTGTCCGATAAGCAACGGGTGATCTCCGATGTCTTTGGTGTCAATAAGTTTGCATTCGGCATTTAAGCAGGCGTCTTTGACCATGAGTACATCAATATTTTCAGCTTTATAGAATTTAATCCCCATTTCCTCAAGCATCTTTATTTTGTCAACATTTTTAGCAGATCTGTTTCCTGCAGTTGCAGATAAAACATTTTGCTGTTCGGAGGCAATATTAACACCAAAAACTTTTGTCGCAATTATGTTTTGATAAGTCGCCTTATGACTGCGTATTGCTAGGGCAATCAGCGGCGGATCATATGATATCTGATGTGTCCATTCGCAGGACATGACATTGTATCCAAATGGGCCATTTGTAGTGATTAGGCCGACATTGGTAAGAAAGGAGGTAATATTGTCGTCTGAAGTTATTGTTTTGGTCATTTGTTTGCGATTACCTTTTCATAATAAAGCCATAGCGACGACGTTATAAAAAATACTACTGACAAAGAAGTCCGAAGTTTGTCGCATATTTATATTTTTAGGCATAAGGCTAGTATAACATGTTAAACGATATTAGCTTTTTTACTAAGTTTATGGTCGGAGTGACTGGACTTGAACCAGCGACCTCACGGTCCCGAACCGTGTGTTCTACCATCTGAACTACACTCCGTTATCCTATAGTATTGATTTTATTGATAAATACGGTATAATTTGTTATTACAATTATATCAGCAATATGTTTCAATCCATAAGCTCGTTTATTACTGCTCCACAAACCTTTGTGGTTTTACAAGTATTGGTGGTAACACTTTTTGTTGCATTATTGTTTATTTGGTCGACTTACAATGCGTTTGTCGCGAAGATGAATCAGGTAAAAAATGATTTTTCCGACATTGTTGTTGAGTTACAGCGACGTACATCACTTATCGAGCAACTTGTACTCATGGTCAAGGAATATGCCAAGCATGAAAAAGGTACTTATGAAAATGTCGCCAAAGCTCGAAGCGCTTTGGATACTTCAAAATCTATTGATGACACAGTGAAAGCCGAAAATATGATTACTGACACACTTCGCTCGTTGTTTGCGGTTGTTGAGAATTATCCCGATCTGAAAGCTCAAGAAAACTTCAAATCTGTGATGAGCAGTCTTGAAGACACTGAAAATAGAGTTGCGAAGTATCGTGAAGGGTACAACATAACGGTACAAAGATACAATAATTCGGTCGAGATGTTTCCAAGTAACTTGATTGCAAAGCTTTTTAACTTCAAGTCCGAAGACTACTTTAAGGTCGATGCTCAAAACATTAAATAAATCTTATGGTTTTCAAAACCAATTTATCGCAGATTAATAAAAAAGCTAGAGCTCTTCTTGGTTGGTCGAGCCTTTTATGGTATTTGTTATTTCTAGGATATGTCTCGCTTGGTGCGGGAACAGGTCATTTTTATTCGCAGAATTTAAAACCCATTGAAAATGTTTTATCGGCTATGGCCAAAGGCTTTATCAGCTCATTTGAAAACGAACCATCTTCACTCAAACCTTATGACAGGTACATAAATGTGGAAATAAATAATGAGTTAAATACTTCGACTAAATCTAATTCCGAATCTCCACAACCAACTGTCATTCGTTACACTTATCCGACTATAAAGCCTGGAGAACTCGGCAGTGATGAATGGAGTACAAACTTTTGGAAAGATTATAATGATACAAAACAAAATATTGAAAACTCAAAGATAAATAATGAGCAGTTTCAGTCTGACTTTGATCAGCGTGTATCTGAAATGAATGCAGAATATGAGCAGAATGTTAATAAAGCAAAAGAAGAGCAACAGCAAAGAATAGATCAGATGAATCAGGAATGATGTAAACAAAATCCAATTTTTGTAAATAAATTACTGCTTACCTCTTCCGGGCTTTATTTCAGGCGGTAACATAGTATTTGCTTTCAGATTGGTTTTCCCGAAAATATTTTTCCTTACCTTTCCTTTAGGAATTTCCCCGGTCCTTGATTTCAAGTTTTTTTCTTCTTGTCGTTGTTTCTCTGCTTTTGTATGTTCCTCCTGAAGTTTTTTTTCTTCTTCTTCGCGCTTCCTTTTTTCATAGTATTCCTCTTCTTCCTTTTTGTATTTTTTAAAAAACTTTATTCTTTTCCCTTCCATTATCTGTTCCGGAGTCATCTGTTGACGTAGAGCATCAAGCTGCGATTTATCCTGATCGGCATAAGCAGTGTTAAGTTTATCTAAATCTAAGGCAGAAAAATTGCCCGGTTTATTTGTAAATTCTTTTGTGACAGGTAGTTTTTCTTTCGAAAATGCAGGAAGTCTATTTTTATTTTTTTCAATATCTCGTTCAAAACTATCCTGAATAATGATTTTCTTTTGTTGTTTGGTCTTCATTAAGAATAATTATAACCGAAGATATTATGAAGTTTTATTTTTCAACACGTTATTTTCGAGTTTAACGATACGGACATCATGATCCTCGATCATATCTCGATATCCGGTAAGAATCGAAAATTCATCCTGCATATGCTTAACTTCACCAATAATTTCGTCTTTGAGTAGATAGATGTCATCGTTGAGCTTCACAAATTTGTTTTCTAAAATCTTAATACTCAAATAATTCCTGCTAATGTTATTACGAATATCTAATAATTCTCGACTTAACTCCTTTTTTAATTCGTTGATCAATACTTTATTATTTCTATTTATTGC
>Ga0209542_10003820_pt1 | contig 31755 bp, 35 predicted proteins | sample RifCSPhighO2_01_FD_184028 | JGI IMG/M metagenome (GOLD analysis project Ga0209542, IMG submission 184028) | Soil microbial communities from Rifle, Colorado - Rifle CSP2_plank highO2_0.1 (SPAdes) (version 2) | ecosystem: Environmental > Terrestrial > Deep subsurface > Rock core/Sediment ... | reverse complement strand
CGCTACTACCCCGGCGGCTCGCTCGCCGCGCAGTCGATCGGCATCGTCTCCTACGGCTCGGGGGACACGCTCGTCGGCCAGACCGGTCTCGAAGCCGCCTACGACGGGATCCTCTCGCGCTCGGGCGATTCGCTTTACAAAAATTTCTTCGCGGAACTCTTCTCCAACGTGGGCAATCTGCTCGTCGACACGAAGGATGTGCGCGAGGGCGACCTCGTGACCACGATCGAGCCGGAGGTGCAGACGCGGCTTGAAAACGATATCGCCAATCTGCACGAACGATACGCGAGCCGCGAGTCGGGTGGCATCATCATGGACCCCGCGACGGGAGCTATCATCGCGCTCGCGACGTATCCGACCTACGACGGGAACGACCTCCGCGAGGTCGATCCGGCCCTGCTCGGGAATCCGCTCGCGGAGCACATTTACGAGTTTGGCTCCATTATGAAGCCGCTTACGATGGCGGCGGCCCTCGATGCGGGCGTCGTTACGCCGGAGACGACGTATACCGACACCGGCTGCATGACGGTCAATACGCGGCAGATTTGCAACTGGGACGTGAAGGCGCGCGGCGTTATCCCGATGCGGGAGATCATCATCCAGTCGCTCAACGTCGGCGCCGCGTGGGTGGCGCGGCAGCTGGGGCAGGAGAAATTCCGCGGATATTTCACCGAACTTTTCGGGCAGAAGACGGGCGTCGACCTCTTAAGCGAGACCAGCGCCCTCTTAGGGAACCTTTCGAAATCCCAGCAGGTCGGGTATGATACGGCGGCCTTCGGGCAGGGGATCGCCGTTACTCCGTTGCAGATGATCCGCGCGCTTGCGAGCATTGCGAACGGCGGCGCGATGGTCGAGCCGCATCTTGTCGGCACCGTACGCCTCAATTCCGGCATCACACGGGAGCTCGACTGGGCAGAGACGACGCCGGTCTTCTCCGGAGAGGCCGCGCGAGCGACGACGGAGATGATGGTCGCGCTCGTCGACGAGAAGCTTGAGAACGGCCGAGCGAAGATACCGACGATGTCGGTCGCGGCGAAGACCGGTACCGCCCAGCTCACGAACTCCGACGGGGGCTACTACGCGGACCGCTATTTCCATTCGTTCACCGGATTCTTCCCCGCCTATGCCCCGCGATTCATCATCCTGCTCTACACGAACGACCCGCGGGGTGTCACCTACGCATCGGAGACGCTCAATGCCACCTTCCTTGACCTCGTCCACTTTCTCATCGAGTATTATGCCGTGCCGCCTGACCGCGGCGTGACCTCATGAAATACGTCTTGAAAAAAATCATTACGCTCCTGCTCGCGCTCGCCGCGCGGGCCGTCGTGCACCGCTACCATCCGCGCGTCGTGATGGTCACCGGCTCGGTAGGGAAGACGTCGACCAAGGATGCAGTCGCGGCCGTGCTCGCGACGCGCTTTTACGTCCGCAAGAGCGAAGGGAACCTCAATACTGAATTCGGCGTCCCTTTCACCATTTTCGGCACCACGGTCCCGCACCCGCTCCATAATCCCTTCGCGTGGCTCAAGGTAGTGAAGAACGCGCTCGCGCTCCTCCTCCTGCCGAACCATTACCCGAATCTGCTCGTGCTCGAGGTGGGAGCGGACAAGCCGGGCGACCTCGCGCGGATACTGAAGATCGTGGCTCCCGATATGGTCGTCGTCACGCGGCTCCCCGAGGTGCCGGTGCACGTCGAGGCGTATGCCTCGCCTGAAGCAGTGCGAGAAGAAGAATTTTCTCCCGCGTATGCGCTCCGCACCGCCGCGCCCCTTATCGTCTCGGCTGACGACCCGTACGCGCTTGAATATGCGATGCGCACGTCGGCGCGCCTTATCTTGTACGGTACGGGAGGGGACGCCGCCGCGCGCCTCGATGGTATCGATTTTTATACCGAGGGAGAGAAGGTTGCGGGAATGCGCGCGAACGCGCGCCTGCGCGAAGAGAGCCAGGAGTACGTCGTGAGGGGGACAGTGGGGACGACCCAGCTGCTCCCGATCGCGGCCGCGCTCGCGGTCGCCTCTGCCTTCGAGATACCGCTCGCCGAAGCGCTCGAGGCCTTACAAGGGTACGAGTCGCCGCCCGGCCGCTGCCGCCTGCTCGCAGGGAAGCATGGCTCGGTCATTATCGATGACTCCTATAACTCGTCGCCCGCCGCGGTTGAAGAGGCGCTCGCGACGCTGAAAGCGTTTCCGCAGGTAAAAAGGCGCATCGCCGTCCTCGGCGATATGCTCGAGCTCGGCCGGTATTCGGTGCTGGAGCACGAGCGCCTCGCGCCCGTAGTCAGCGCTTCAGCCGACCTGATAGCGACCGTGGGTATTCGCGCGCGTGCATTTGCGAGCGCGCCGGGAAGCGCTGAAGTCGTGCAGTACGAGAGCTCTCGCGCGGCCGCGGCCGCGCTCCCCGGCCTCGTCCGCGAAGGCGACGTTATCCTCGTGAAGGGCTCGCAATCTATTCGCACCGAGCGCATCGTCGAGGCGCTCCTCGCCGACCCCGCCGACGCCGTAAAGCTCGTCCGCCAAGAACAGAAGTGGAAGCGAAAGCCGTAGAAATACTCATCCGGTGTAAAACGGCGAACCGAAGTTCGCCGTCCTGGATACACGTTTGATTCGAAAGAACAGGTCGATGATTAGGAGAGGAATTTGATACTTTTGCACTCTCTGCAAACAGTCGCATCGTTCTCCAGACTGTACGCCTGTTTTGTTATCCGGTGACAGGTTATGCAGTACAGTTGCTTATCTCGTCGTTCTTTTTGTTGCGCTTCGAGCAACGAACGCCGAAAATCGTTGTTATGCTCCTGCATTTATTTTCTCCCTTTTTTAATTTCCGTACACAAGCTTGTCTCAGCTTGTCTCAGCTTGTCTGCTAGTATCTCCTATTGAGACTTAATTTCGTATTAATCAAAAGTAGTTTTGTGACCCCACCGGGATTCGGACCCGGGTTTCCGCCATGAGAGGGCGATGTCCTAGACCACTAGACGATAGGGCCGTTGACTTTTTATAACAAAAAAATACCAGTGTCGCCACTGGTAACATCTCTCCCGAAGAGAGTCTTATTTGTCGAGGTCTCCGTCTCCTCTGGCTAATCGTGCCGCTTCGCCTCGCATTCTGGCTGCTGCCTTTGGGCCGAAGGCCTCTTCGAGGCTTTTAGTCGGGCCAGTCGAGACGGCAGGACTGGCAGGTGGTTTGGCGGGCTTGTGTTTGGCGAGAATCGCATCCGTTCTCGCTTGTGCCTCTACGTCTTCGGGACGAAGAATTACCTTATACATTTTTCCCTCCCGGCTGTTGGACATAAGTGCAGTATGACAAAGGAAGCTTTCCAGTCAACAAATGCTATTGCGTAAGCAAGGAATCCACAACCGCCTTCACGTCGCCGCCGTCAGCCTGGCCCTTGAGGTCTTTCATAAGCGCGCCGGTAAATTTACCAGCATCTGCTTTTGAGGACACGCCAAGTTCAGCCATTTTTGCCTTCGCGATTGCCTCAATTTCGTCGCGGCTCATCATAGAGGGAAGATAAGACTCAATAATCGCGAGTTCGGCCTTCTCCGGCTCAGCGAGTTCGGGGCGGCCGCCCTTGAAAAATTGCTCGATAGAATCCTTGCGTTGGTTCGCGGCGCGCTTCAAGACGATGATTGCCTCATCATCGTTGAGGTATTCGTCGGGTTTTCTTTTTTTCGCCACAACCTCGTTAGTCATCGCCGTAACGAGCGAGCGGAGCGTCCGCAGTTTCGTCTCATCATGCGCCCGGAGCGCGCCCGGAATGGATTTTTTCAGGGTTTCGTGGATAGCCATAGGGCAGAGTATACTATATATGCATGGACACTTTAACTATCGTCCTCCTCATCGTATTCCTCCTCGCCGCACAGGGCATCACGCTGTATTTCATCCTGCGCCGCCGCGAGCCGCCCGCCGAAGAGGGCAGTGGGATGGTGCTTCTTCAACAGCAGATGCAGGAGCTCGCGCGCACCCTCGACGCGCGTGTGTCGGAATCCTCCAAGGCGATGCAGGAGAACGCGCATCGGCAGTTTTCTGAATCTTCTCGGCTGATTAAAGAAATCACGACAGAACTTACTTCAGTAAAAGAGATCGGCCGGCAGACCCAGACGTACGCCGAACAGCTTCAGTCGCTCCAAGACCTCTTGAAGAACCCGAAGCAGCGCGGCATCCTCGGCGAGTATTATTTGGAAACGGTACTGCGCAATGTCATGTCGCCAGAGGATTACAAGATCCAATATGCATTCAAGAATGGCGAAATAGTAGACGCGGTTATCATCATCAACAAGAAGCTAGTTCCGGTAGACTCGAAGTTCTCGCTCGACAACTACAACCGTTTCGTGAGCACGCAGGTAGGGACGCCGGAGCGCGCGTCGGCCGAGAAGGCATTTGTAAACGATTTAAAGCTCCGCATCACTGAAACAGCGAAATATATTCGCCCAGAAGAAGACACAATGGACTTCGCCTTCATGTTCATCCCGTCTGAAGGCATTTACTACGATCTCCTCACTAATCAGATCGGCTCCTCGACTTCGCTCGGAGTAAATGGCAGTGAGGATGAGAATCTCATCCAACGCGCGGCGAGCAAATATAAAGTCATCATCGTTTCGCCGACTTCTTTCCTCGCTTACTTACAAACCGTCATGCAGGGGTTGAAGGCGCTACAGATAGAAGAAAAAGCGGCAGACATCCAGAAGCGGGTAGGGGAGCTCGGGAAGCATATCGGCGCCTATGAAGAGTTCTATAAGAAACTCGGCGTTTCGCTCGGCACGTCCATCAGCCACTACAACGCAGGGTATAAAGAGCTTGGCAAGATAGATAAGGATGTCTATCGCATCGCCGAGAGTAAAATCGGCATCGAACCCGAGTTGCTCGACAAACCATCAGCCTCTGAAGAGTAGGACTTGACAATAAAACCTATATCTGTATAATGCCTACCAGACGGAGTGGTTTAAAGAGCAATCTGCTCTACTATCTTCGGGAGAAGTGCAATGTTTCCGCAGCAAATCCCGTATGACCTGCTCGCAATGGCAGACAAGGTGTACGATGCACTCGATGCCGAAACGCAAACCCAGTTGGTGCAATTGGCCAACCTGATTCCCGGCTTCGGCGTTGGTAACACGGACGAACTGAAGGCGCGAATGATCCATCAGATCATTTGCACCCGCGGATCCGTGCACAGCGCGCTGATCTTGACGGGCGGCAACTTGCCCCTCAAGCTCTCCACGCAGACAGTTCGGCAATACGTACCGATAGTGCTGAAGAAGCTGTCTCAACAGCCGACGTTCCGGGACTTCGAGTCGTTCGAGACCTGGTATCTGCAAGAAGACGCGCGGATGGGAGAGAATCTGAAGGAAATGTGCAGTGGCGGATCCGGCCTGAGGCCCGCCGCACACTAGCTCAAAGGGGAGACATCGCTCCTGAACACCACCGGTCGCTTCGCGCGGCCGGTGTTTATTTATCTAAGCAAATCGCATTAGATAAACAGAAAGTGCAACCGTAGCCGTTAGAGGGAACTGTATCATATGCGGCGCAGTTTGCTCCGCAGCCGTTCGATCTTTTCTTTGAGTGTTTTAGGGTTAAGGGTTTCGTATTTCTGCCGAAGAACATCTTTAATTCCTTCTGTAATAGTTGGGTGTGCGAGCACCCGCACATACGCGGTTTGCGGCTTGTCATACACCCGCGTGGTGTGCGCCCCGATCTTCTCTTTTCTGACGCACTTCACCGACGGAATAAAGAAGTTGATATAGTCTTCAAGAACGTCATAGAGCTCGTTCAACATTTCCACGCTCTCTGGGTCATTGAGTCGCGTATAGCCGATGAACTTTCGGACGTTCGTATAATTCTTCTGTTCAATACGCGCATGGTCATTTTTCATGTACGGACGCGTCCGCGTCATCTTAACGTGATGCCATTCACACCAGCCATGCAGGTGCCAGTTAATGAACTCCGATCCAGAGTCGGGGTCGATGCCAAGAAGAGCGAATGGAAGTCGCCGTTTGATACGTTCGATGCTCTCTCGAGTCGCAATCTCTCCCTTGTTCCACTGTCCGGAGAGACACGTCCAAATCACTGCGACGTCGGTATATTGCACCGTATAACAGAAGTCTCCTGCGACAGTTTCTCCACAGTGTGCAACCGTGTCGATCTCACCGAACCCGGGCGGCGGATTTCCCCAGGGTCCTCGTCGAATTGGTATGATTTCTTTCAAGTCAGACGGCTTCGTGGTTCCTCGACCTTGCCGTCCGCGTTCGTTCTCGAACGAGAGAACACGATTCTTCATAGTGCCGAGACTCATGAGAGAAAGAAGGCGGGTCGCCTCTGTGCCGTGCTTCCACATGTCGTCTCGTTTCAGAATACGAACGTACTCTGCAACGTATTCATGCAATCGTTCGGCACAGATGCGACTGGCGATTTCCCAGACATCCTTGAGCGCAGAAATGACATCCGCTCCGTATACAATCTTCCCACCCCGATGATCACTCCACCAGACAGGCCGTTTCGCAAGCATGGAAAATCTCCGAATCGCTGCCTTGCGATCCATACCTGACACTCTGCACACCGCATCCAGAATGCGGCTTTTCTCTTCCTTTGGTCCGGCACGATACGCCGGCAGATGCTCACTGAAAATCCCTTGTTTTGTGACCATATTCATATATGGCCACGGTATCAATTTCCGTTATCTAACCGCTCCCTTCTTGGTTGCAGTTTTAACTATCTAAAGCGAAATCTTGTCTTTTACAGGCAGACGTGCTAGATTAATAACACTATGGAAGTGGCCGTAATCAAGACTGGCGGGAAGCAGTATGTCGTCTCTAAGGGCGACATAATTACAATTGAAAAGCTCTCGGCTAGTACCGCTAAAAGCGGTTCGCCCGACGCCAAAGCGTCTAGGGTGGATTATAAAAAGGGTGACACGGTTGTCTTTGGCGAGGTGCTCCTCGTCGACAACGGCTCGGACACGACCATCGGGGCTCCGGTCATTAAGGGAGCCGAGGTCAAGGGCACCGTTGTCGAGGCGGGTCTCGGGAAGAAAGTCGAGGTGGTGAAGTACAAGCCGAAGAGCCGCTATTATAAGCGCCGCGGCCACCGCCAGCCCCTCCTCAAAGTGAAAATAGATTCTATTAAATAAACGTTTCTCACAATGCAAATAGGTAGATGGAATCACCAAACATCTGGTGGTAGTTCTCATAGTTCGCACAACAGCGGTTCACACCGGCCGTATCCCCATGAGAAAGGCGCAGACGCCTTCTCACGGGGCAAGTCGCCGCGCCCCGCAGGGCGCGGCGTGCCAAGCCGTTTTCCGTCTCGCGGGGGTTATGGCGCGCGTGGCGGGCCTTCACCACGCCGAAGCGGGTTCCGACCTCGCAAAGGCGGGTTCGGCTCCTTCGGCGAGACGGAGCAGGAGATCGCGAAGTTTATGAACAAGACCGTCGTCACGACCTCGGAGCCGGTCTTCGTCGCCGAGCACTCGTTCTCTGATTTTGATATCAATCCGCATTTGAAGAAGAACATCGAGGCGCGCAAGTATGTGTCCCCGACTCCTATCCAGGACAAAGCCATCCCGCACGCGCTTCTCGGCCAGGACGTCGTCGGCCTTGCCGAGACCGGGACGGGTAAGACGGCGGCCTTTCTCATCCCGCTTATCGACAAGGTGATGAAGCAGAAGGGAGAGCGCGTGCTTATCATGGCGCCTACCCGTGAGCTCGCCATGCAGATAGAGAAGGAGCTCGCGGGCTTCGCCCGTGGCCTCGGCTTCCGCGGCATGGTCGCGGTGGGCGGCGCCAACATCGGCCCGCAGATTTCCCAACTCAAACATGATCCTGCCTTCGTCATCGGCACGCCCGGGCGCTTGAAGGACCTTATGGAGCGTAAAGCGCTCGACCTCTCCGGCTTCGGCACTGTCGTCTTGGACGAAGCAGATCGGATGCTCGACATGGGCTTCATCGACGACATGCGCCTTATCCTCGGCAAGATGCGTAAGGAGCGGCACACACTCTTCTTCTCTGCGACGATGGGGAAGGAGATCGAGCGGCTCATCGGCGACTTTCTCGAGAGTCCGGTCGTCATCTCGGTCAAGAAGCGCGACACGCCGTCAAGCGTGGACCAAGACGTTGTCCGCATCCCGCGTGGGAAGGACAAATTCGAGGTGCTCGCCGAGCTCCTTGCGGACCGCGAGTTCAGCCGCGTGCTCGTCTTTGGCCGTACCAAGTACGGCGTCGAGAAGCTTGCGAAGGCGCTCTCTCGCCGCCACATCCACGCCGAAAGCATCCACGGCAATAAGACCCAAGGCGCTCGCCAGCGCGCACTCGAGGCCTTCAAGAGCGGGAGGGTGAGCGCTCTCGTCGCGACCGACGTTGCGGCGCGCGGCCTCGATATTCCCGCTGTCTCGCACGTCATCAACTATGACCTACCCTCGACCTACGAGGACTACATCCACCGCATCGGCCGCACCGGTCGCGCGGACATGAAAGGCAAGGCCCTGACCTTCGTCCAGGGCCGCTACTAATCAGTAGTATAAAAACAGAAAACCCGCGGGGGCAGATTTTCTGCTCCTGCGGATTCTTCAGGCGACGACCGGCCAGACTTCAGAGTGAGTCTTGTGATACAGAACATCCTCTTTCGTCTTGATCGCGAAGAGAACGATCGGCTCGCCAGTCCGATGTCTCACGTGGATGCCGATGCCGGCGATCTTGCCTCTGGTCCAAGGGAAATGCGAGGAGTGCATGGACGGCGCTTTATCGATATTTATGAACTCAATAAGCTCGTCGATCTTGTACCCGTGCCATTTCTTAACCACGCGCATCTCGCTCGTGTCATAGGGACAATTCGCAGGATCAAACCCGAAGATGCACACGCGCATGTCCATACGGCACCTCCTTTCAGATTGGACACTCTGGAGGTAGAAGTACCATCTGCTTCTCGGTACGTCAATCCTTCTGAATTATTCCCTCACGATATCGGATTCTCCATTAAGCTTCTTTGCGGTTGGTGAGCGCGGCGCGCAGCGTCTCGGCATCGGAGTATTCGAGTTCAGAGCCGGTCGCGAGACCGCGGCCGAGCACGGATATTTTCACCTGATCGCGATACGGCGCGAGGAGTGCGCGCACGCGGTCGGCGGTGTGCTCGCCCTCGCTCGTGGCCGAGAGCGCAAGGACGATTTCTTTTAAATTATTTTTTAGGCGCTTCTCGACCGCCTGCAGTAATTCTTTCTCGCGTATTGCGCCCTTGCCCGTGAGTGTGAGCACGCCGCCGAGGACGAAATAGCGGCCTTTATACGTACCGGCGCGTTCCACGGCCGCGAGATCCTGGTCCTTCTCAACGATCATCAGTTGCGCATCGTCGCGCGCCTTGTCCGTGCAGTAGTTACAGACCGTCGCCGTAGTACCGTTATAGAAACGCAAACAGTCGGGGCACTGGTGGACGGATTTGCCGAGCGAGGTGATAAGTTCGGCGAGTGTCGCGCGCTCGCCCGCTGGGTTGGCGAGCAAGAAGTAGACGAAGCGCTTCGCCTGTCGCGGCCCTATGCCGGGGAATCGTGCAAGCGCGCGGGACAATTCTTCGATATGGTCCATTTAGAATTCTTGGGCTAATTCGCCATAACCCGCCGTGTCGACCGGCTGGAAGGTCGCGCGCTTCTCGTCGAAGTAGAGTTCGGTCTTGCCGGTGGGTCCGTTGCGGTGCTTTTCAATGAGAATTTCTGCGATGTTCGGCCTGTCAGAATCAGGGTTGCGTTTGTCCTCGCGGTGGATGAACATCACGACGTCCGCATCTTGCTCGATGCTTCCCGAATCGCGCAGGTCGGAGAGGCGAGGCTTGCCGCCGCGCTGCTCCACCGCACGTGAGAGCTGTGAGAGTGCGATGACCGGTATCGCGAGCTCGCGTGCGAGGCCTTTGAGCGAGCGGGATATCTCGGTGACCTGCTGGACAAGCGAGTCGGAGGCCTTGGTCAAGGTCGGCGCCATGAGCTGGAGATAATCAACGACGATGAGCCCGATGCCGCGCTCGCGCTTCAGCCGCCGTGCGACTGCGCGCATTGCGAGGATATTGTTGCCTGGCTTGTCGTCGATGTAGATCGGCGCCTTCGAGAGCGACTCCAAGGCGTCGCGGATGCGGCTGAAGTCTTCTTCATCCTTCACTTGGCCAGTGCGCAATTTCCACGAATTCACGAAAGATTCCGCGGCGAGCATACGGTCGATGAGCTGTTCCGAGCTCATCTCAAGCGAGAAGATGCCGACGGGAACATTGTGCCGCACAGCGGCGTTCCTGGCGATGTCGAGTGCAAGCGAGGTCTTACCCATCGAGGGGCGCGCGGCGATAATGACGAGATCGGAAGGATGGAATCCAGAGAGGAGGTTGTCGAGGGCGGGGAAGCCCGAAGGCACGCCACGGATGCCGCTTTCCTTGTGGGACAGTGCCTCGATACGTTCCCATGCTTCGTGGATTTTGTCGCCGATCGCAGTGAACTTATGCGCTGCTGAGGCGTTCCCGATGGCGTAGATGCTTTTCTCGGCCTCGTCGAGCACTTCCATCGTCTCGCGCGCTTCATCGTAGGCGGATTCGGTAATGCCGTAGGCCGCGTCAATCAAAGAGCGCATCAGATATTTGCGCGAGACGAGCTCGGCGTAGTGCGAGAAATTACCGGGAGCGGGCGCCGAACCGGCGAGTTCGGCGAGATAGCTCCTATCGCCGCTGCGCTCGAGCAATCCTTGATCAGAGAGCCGCTCGGAAAGCGAGAGTTGGTCGATCGGTTCGCCGCGCTGTGCGAGCTCGCTCATCGCGCCGAATATAAGCCGATGTTTTTCCGCGTAGAAGGAGTCGGGACGAATAAGGTCCGAGACATCGTGGATGGCATCCGGCTTCAATAGGAGCGCGCCGATGAGGGCGCGTTCGGATTCAAGCGATTGGGGCGGAACGCGGTCGAGGGCAGCCATTGCCACCAATTGTATCAAAGAGTCGTCCGAGTCAACACTGGACCATCCGGGCCGTCATCCACACGATATCCCCTGTTCTCGATATCGCTCCTGAGGCGGTCTGCCTCGCCGAAATCCTTCCGTGCGCGCGCTGCCTCGCGATGTACAAGCATCATTCGTATTTCTTTCGGCATATCCGTTTCGGGCACGACGGGTGAGGTGGTCGGATGATTACAGAGCGAAAGGCCGAGATGCGCATCCGCATCTTCAAGAAGCCCCCATTTTTCTTCGGGCGCATAATCTTCGCTTCGGAGCGAGTCCCAGAGATGACCGAGCGCCTGCGGCGTGGCGAGATCGTCGCGCATCGCGACAAGGAATCGGTCGCGTGCCTCAGAAGGCGCGCTTGTGCATTTTGATTCGTCTGCGATCTCACGCGAGGTCCTCCAAAGCCGTTCGAGCGCGCTCGCCGCGCCCGCAAGCGCGCCAAAAGAGAAGGAAAGGGGAGTTCGGTAATGCGCCTGCAGGAAGAAATAACGCAGCGCAAGCGGATGAAATCCTTTCGCGGCTACGTCGGAGAGATACAGGACATTGCCGAGCGACTTGGACGCCTTTTCGCCGTTCATCGTAAGGAATGCGTTATGCATCCAGTAGTGCACGAATGTACGCCCACTCGCTGCCTCCGACTGCGCGATCTCGTTATTGTGGTGCGTCGCGATATGGTCTTCGCCGCCAGTATGAATATCGATCTCCTGGCCTAAGAGAGCCCGTATCATTGCCGAACACTCGATGTGCCAGCCTGGATTACCGGGACCCCACGGACTGTTCCATATTTGGAGGTCACCCGGCTTCGCGCGGCGCCACAGCCAGAAATCGGCAGGGTGCCTTTTTTCAGGATCCGCTTCGACGCGTGCACCGACGCGCTGGGCCGCAAGATTTATATTTCCGAGCTTGCCGTAGCCGGGGAATCGCGTCGTATCGAACGCGAGGCCGTTCTTAATGCGGTACGCGAAGCCCTTTTCTTCGAGCGTCTTCACGAGTGCGACCTGTTCTTGAATGTATTCCGTCGCGCGCGGAAAGACTATCTCATTCGTCGCGATATTGAGCTCCTCGAGATCTTCGATGAACAATTTCGCGTATCGCGAGGCGATCTCTTCAGGCGACGTTTTCTCGCGCTTGGCGCCGACCGCCATCCGGTCCTCGCCCTCGTCTCCGTCGCCTAAAAGGTGCCCGACATCGGTGATATTAATGACGCGGCGCGTATGATAGCCGGCGGCTTGAAGTGTACGCGCTATCGAATCCGAGAAGACATATGCGCGCAGATTGCCGATGTGCGCGCGATCATAGACGGTTGGTCCGCAGGAATACATCGAGACGACCCCGGGTCGCTGCGGTATAAAGAGTTCTTTCGCGCTTGAAAGCGTGTTGGTGAAAAAGACCGATGCGGGCCGGCTCTGCGCGGGGCCCTTTCGTCTATCGAAGATACGGGGAAGCCACACCATGGGTCAAAGCCAACGCCTCTTGATGAAAAATGTGATTAAGAGCACCGTGACGCCGAACATGAGCGCAAGCACGATCCAGAAAGCGTCCGGTGAATCGACGAGAGGCATACCTTCCGTGCGCATCGCGAATATCCAACTTATGAGTCCGAGCGGCAGGAAAATGAAATTGACGATAGTCAGTGTCTTCATGATCTCATTTTGGCGCGCTTCGAGAAGCGCGAGATTGGTTTCGCGCAACTCGGTCGCGATGGCGCGATATGTTTTGATAAGCCGCCCGACTTGTACGCGCCCTGCGAGAATGCGAGCGGCACGCCCGGAGAAAGAACGGCCGAAGAAGCCCCGTTCCGTAAGCATGTTCAAAAAATGTTCGAGAGATTCTTCTTGGTTCGCAAGCGCCGCCTCGAGATGCAGGAATTCACGGCTCACGTTTGATATCTCACGTATCGTACGACGTTCGCGCCCGTCGAACATGTCCCGCTCAACGCGCCCGAGGTTTTCCGCGCTATGATCGGTGTAATTACGCACGGCAGTATAAAGGTGCGCGAAGAGAATCTCGAGCAAGACGTCGGTGGCGATCGCCTCCTGCTCACCGACGAGTTTCTGCGCCTCGAGCATCTTCTTCAGATGATGGAGCGGTACGATGACCTCGTATCGAACCGTCACGATAAAATGGTTGCCGACGACAAAATCGATCTCCTGGCTTTTCGCCCCTTCGCCATCCCTCTCATGCGCGGGGAAATGCAGTACTACAAGCGCCATCTGCTCGTCTCCCGCGGCGAGCGGCGCGGGGGTGGGGGAGAGCATCTCAGCTTCGAGGCGTTCGTTAATGGAGAATTCGCGTGCAATCTGCCGTATCTCTTCCGGACTTGGTTTTTCAAGGTCGACCCAGATGCCTCCCCGATACTCATAGCGAAATATCATGTAGGTAGGATACCACGCCTCGTAGAGCGGATGGAGAGCAGTATGGTACACTACGGCGACATGGAGTCAAAAGAAGCGTATCGCCGCGGCCGCGGCGTTGCCGTGCGCGGCATCTCGTTCGCGCTTGTTGCCGCACTTGCGTTCGGCGCGGGTCTCGCTGTGGGCGATAGTGGCTCGACCGCAGCGGTCGTCAGTCGCATTCCGCTTATCGGGGACGGCCTTGATGCCACGCCGGACCCGAGCGCCGATCTCACCGATTTCTGGAAAGCGTGGAACGCGCTTGAAGCCAACTACATCATCACACATGCCTCCTCGACGCTCCCGTTGACTAAAGAAAAGATATTCGGCGCGATCAGCGGCCTCGCCTCCTCGTATGGCGATCCCTATACGGTCTTCTTTCCGCCGACCGAGGCGAAGGCGTTCGCCGAGAGCATTTCAGGGAGTTTCGGAGGCGTCGGCATGGAAATCGACGTGCGAGACGACATCCTTATCGTCGTTGCTCCCTTGAAGGGCACGCCGGCAGAGGCGGCAGGCATCAAGGCGGGCGACCAGATCGCCGCCATTGACGGAGAATCAACCGACGGCCTTTCCACCGATAAGGCGGTGAGCAAGATCCGCGGCCCCGTCGGGACCAGCGTCAGCTTCGCTATCATCCGCGACGGGAAGCTGCTGGATATCAAGGTCGTGCGGGACACGATCCAAGTGCCGGAGACTGACGACGGTCTTGATAACGAGAGCGACGTCTATCACATCGCACTCTACCAATTCACGTCGAACTCTGCGGACCTTTTTAATCAGGCCTTCAAACGATTCAAACAGTCGGGCTCGAGAAAGCTCATTATCGACCTGCGCTCTAATCCGGGCGGCTATCTCAATGCAGCCGTCGATATCGCGAGCCACTTTCTCCCCCGAGGGGCGCTCGTCGTGACGGAAGACTTCGGTGGGAAAGAAAAAAACGTCGTGCATGCGAGTCTCGGATATAACGATGCGCCGCCGGGGACGAAGATCGTCGTGCTTATCGACGGCGGTTCCGCCTCCGCTTCTGAAATTATCGCAGGCGCGCTTCAAGACCATCACGTCGCAACTATTATAGGGGCGAAATCATTCGGCAAAGGTTCCGTGCAGACGTTGATTGACCTCGATGGCGGTTCGCTCAAGGTGACGGTCGCACGGTGGATCACTCCCCAAGGACACTGGATCATGGGCAACGGCATTACGCCGGATATTACGGTTGCGTACCAGAAGGCCGATGCCGAGGGGAAAAACGACTCGCAAATGTCTCGCGCCATCCAATTTTTGACGACAGGAGAATAGCTTCTATTGAAACTTGCTTTTATACCTACCGCGTCAAATTTTGAAAAAGGCGACAAATGGTGGCTCATTGAAGATTTAAAGGTTTGCAAAAAAGTAGGATTTTTGGTAGATTTTATCATAGAACCACATATCAATAACATGCATTTTCCAGAATTAACGTTTGAGTATGTGAAAGAAGAGTCAAAAAGAACCACGATGCCGGTTTATGCGTTAGATGATCAGTCAGCGATAAAAGTCACGGATGGTGAAGTGGAAGTAATTTCAGAAGGGGTCTGGGAAAAGTTCAACTAGGTATTCACAACAATCAATTTTCCTTAATATGTCCTATAGGTTACACTAAGGTACAGTGAAAAGAGAACAAAAAAGGCGAGTAAAGATAAGAAACCTACTCTTGCGGTCACTTGCCGTGGCAGGAGTCATAAGTATCGTACTCATGGCACCTAAGATGACGCGTCTACTAAAAGAATTGGATCGTCCCGCCAAGAATCGTGCACAACTTTATCGGCGTATTACGCAGGGAATCAATCGACTGGAGCAGGACAGATTGGTCACTGTGTCTGGCGAATACGCGAATCGCAAAGTTAAGATAACAGAAAAGGGAATTAAGGCACTTGAACAAATTGAGTTTGGAGAATATGTAATACCCGAACCGGCATTTTGGGATGGGAAGTGGCGCGTACTCATTTTTGATATCAGCGAACGTCGACGACGTATACGTACGCAACTTCGCCGATTGTTGGAAGGTGCAGGATTCGTCAGGGTTCAGGACAGTGTGTGGGTACATCCATACCCGTGCGATGAATTTATTTCACTGGTACGAGCGCATCTCAAGAGCGGCGTAGGCGAGATGCGCATTTTCGTCGCAGAGGCTCTTGAATCAGATAAATCTTTACGAGAACACTTCCGCCTGGGTTTACCTTAACACATCCTATAGGTCACCATAAGGTAAAACGAAAATAGAATACAGATGGGTAGGGATACGTGCAAAGTGTTGATTAATAGCGGAGAATGAGCTAGAATATCGTTACATGAAAATTATTTTGTTGAAAGATGTAAAAGGGGTCGGGCGGGCGCATGCGGAGGTCATGACGGCTGACGGGTACGCGCTCAACTACCTCATCCCGAAGAAATTCGCGATACCGGCGACGCCGGCCGCCAAGCAAGAGGCCGAACTGCGTCGTAAACAGATGACGGACCGTGATGCACTCGATATCGCGCTCCTCTCGCAGAACATCGCCGCGCTCGCGGGGGCGCACATCGTTATCAGAATGAAGGCGAACGAGAAGGGACATCTCTATGATGCGGTCGGAGTGCCCGAGATTAGTGCGGCGGCGAAGGAGCAAGCGCACATCGACCTGCCCGAGGACGCCATCAAACTCGAGAAACCCATCAAAGAGCTCGGCACGTTCGATATCCCCGTCGCTTCTGCCGACACGTTCGGAAAATTTTCTATCACTATCGAGGCGGAATAAAAGCGAAATCGCCAGAGCGAAAAACGAGGGTAGGACTTGGCCTAGCGGCCCGGAGTGCGCTCGTTTTTTACTTTGGCGATGAAGCGATGACTAGATAACGTCGGCGACCTTTTTGGCGACGATGCGGCCGGTGAAGTTCGTCTTGCGGCGAGTGCGGAAGGAGATGGTGCCGGTGGCGACTGCGAAGAGCGTGTGGTCCGAGCCCACGCGCACATTCTTCCCGGCCTCGATTCTCGTGCCGCGCTGGCGGACAATCACCATGCCCGGGCGGGCGGCTGCGCCGTCAGCCAGCTTCACTCCGAGATATTTCGGGTTTGAATCGTTGAGATTCTTTGCGGAACCGCCAGCTTTTGTTGATGCCATAGTGGTATAGTAGTACGCAATGACTATAGCAGAAGCGCGCGAAAAATGCAAAAGTTTTGCCGCTTCCATACCTCGGGATGCTTTTATTCTTGGGGTACTTATTTTTACTTCAACCCTCAGCTTCGGGCTGGGGTACCTTACGGGAATTGATGCGGGGCAGGGAAGTAGCATTACCCTGGAACCCTCCCCACTCGACGCAGAATTAGCAGGGCAGGCCCCGACGTCAGAAGTCGGGGCGCCGACCGGAAGCGTCGGCGTGGTTGCCTCAAAAAACGGGACGAAATACTATCTGCCCGAGTGTGCGGGCGCAAGCCGCATCTCCGACGCGAACAAAGTGTGGTTTGTCTCTACCGCCGCCGCTCTTGCGGCGGGGTATACCCCGGCCGCGAATTGCAAAGGCATCTAGTCTGATACAATTTCAATACGATATGAACGAAGATCTGGCGCGCGACATTTCGCCGCATCAACCGCTTGTCCGTGAGACGATCGAACGGCTTGCTAAAGCAGTTCACGAGGGCGGGCGTACGATGCCCTTAAAGCGTCCGCCCTTGGTCTGTAAGCCGAAGACCATAGAATCGTGGCGCGTGTTCAAGATCATGTCCGAGTTTGTTGAGGGATTCGACATCATTCGCCGCTACGGCCTTGCCGCGACCTTTTTTGGCAGCGCGCGAACCTCTCCCGGAAGTGATGCTTACACGCATGCCGAAGAGCTCGCCGCTCGGCTGGCGAAGAAAGGGTTCGCGATCATCACGGGCGGCAGTGTCGGTATTATGCAGGCCGCGAACCAAGGGGCGTTTGAAGCCGGCGGAGCTTCGGTGGGGCTCAACATCAACCTCGCGGATGTGCAATCTTATAATCCCTATCTCACCGAAAAATTCGGCTTCGACCATTTCTTCGTGCGAAAGGTGATGCTCACCTACGCTTCAGAAGCGTATGTCTATTTCCCAGGCGGGTTCGGCACGCTCGACGAATTTTTTGAGATTGTTACGCTTATCCAGACCAAGAAGATCAGGAGCGTGCCGATTGTCCTTTTTGGCAAAAACTATTGGGAGCCCCTGCTCGCGTTTATCGAAAAGACGTTGTATCACACCTACGCGGCCATTGATGAAAAAGATATGGCACTCTACACCCTTGTCGATACGGTAGACGAGGCGTACGACTACATCATCACGAATGCCTCCTGTTAGACGAGAGGGGAGTCTATAGTATTAGTTCGCACAATATATCTTTTGCGCAAAGTTTTAGAACTTTGCGCAAAAGATTGGCAACATTTTACAAACGTCAAAAAGCACATTCGCAAAATATTGCCATGCTTGAGAGAGGAGATTGGAAAGATAAGCGAGATTCTCCTGGCCGGCCGGAGAGTTGACGACTGCCTGTATCGACACGCCGAAGAAGGAAAGCGCTAAGAAGAGGACGAAAACAGAGAAGACGAGCCGGAGCAGAGAGACCATAAAGGATAGTATACGCCACTCTCCTATTCCCTATTCCCCGCCATCGCGCCTAGCCGAGATTCGATTCGATTTGACATAGCATAGTCATTATGCTATCTTAATAATCGAATATTGTGGCTCTCGCTACTCCATCTATGGCGGGAGCGAATTTCTCAGTCCTCTTCCTAACTGCCATGATTTCCGCAACAAATTCCGGGTGGATATTTTTCTGCTCAAGAATCTCTATCGCCCACCACCAACCAATCGCCTCTCGCCATACAACCGCCATATCTTCTACGAATTTTGAAAATGCTTCGCGGGGTAACGCCATGCCCGCCTCCAAGATTTCTTTGTTTCTCAAGTAGTCTTTCTCAAACTTCTGTATGATTTTCCTGATGTAGTCGTTATCGTCCTCGATTCTTTTCAGGATTTCCTCCTTTTGCCACTCTACCTGAGCGTTATCAATAAAGAGGGCGGTCACCCCGTTTTTTCTCTCGCCGACAAAATACGGCCTCGTAAGAATAGCGTTATCTAAATACGGCAATGGCCCAGACTCAGCTTCAAGACCCATTTGCAGAAGCGCTAGAGTAAAATCTCTATACCCGTACAACTCAAGTTTTCGTTTTGCAGATTTCTTAATAGTCAGTGTCGTAATCGGGCGGGACTGGGTGATGTAGAAATGCTCCGCTTCGTAGGCCCACTCGATGTCGCAGGGGAAGCCGTAATGATTTTCAATGCGAAGAATGAGTTCGGCGAGTTCAAAGATCTGTGCTTCGTTGAGTACCTGTGACGACGCTTTCGGTTCTGGAATGTCCACCCATTCATTCCCTATTCCACCATTCGCGCGAATTAGAGAACGGTCTTGATGCCGGCGCAGTTGATCGATTTATTCTTGCCCTGCTTAATCTTGGGATAGCGTATATCTGTTCACCGTTTCCCGTATGACTTCTTTCACATCGGTCCAATTGATTGCGTGTATATACACGGGTTCTGGGTCTAGATCAGCATCAGAGAAATAAGCCAAACTTTTCAAGATGTGAAGCATATTATAATTATAATCCCCATATTTCATGTTGAAGAATTTCAGAATGTCATCTAGTGAATACGTCTTAAGTAGAATAAAAAAATCTACAAAGTCTTTTTTACTGCCTCGGTCTGAAATAGCAAGAATCTTCATTGCCGCGATATCACGTTCGTCAGCTAAAGCAACGCCACCGTATTCTTTTGTGGGGAAAAGAAGTTTGTATGGATATTGAAAGAAACTAACCTTTACTCCATCAAGTGAACCGTTAAGAGTGTCTTTATCCTGTGAACTAATTTCTAAGCGACCTTTTGTCTTAAGTCTGTCTGCAATCTCTCGCGTTGAGAAATTCGTTCGAGAGAAGAAGTCAAGATCAACGGAGATCCGATGACCCAACTCAAGCGCCAACGCAGTACCGCCAGCTAAATAAAATTCTGAAACAGAACCTTTGAGCTGATTCAAGACGGTACTTGTTTCTTTGCTAAGAGTTTCTGGGTACATAGTGATTCTCGATGTTATAAATGCTACACCAAAAATTTAGCGATCTTTTGTCAAGCTCGCTTCTATCTCTGATAATTACCTTCTTTATTTCATCTGGCGAATAAGTGTTTTTAAGCCACATGTAGTCAGCCAGATTTCCGAATTTCAGAATTCTTTCAATAACATATCGCTTATTCTCTACCAGACTAATGGTATTGACATCTGTATCCCAAAATAAGCTTTTCTTTGTAATGGGGAGTGGCATCATATCAGTATTATACCATACTTTCGTCCCGTTTGGTTACCATTTAATTGATATTCGTGCCCACAGGTCTAGAGATACGAAAGCGGGTTGAGGTAGGCGGCGGGGTTGGCGGCAACGGTCTTGATGCCGGCGCAATTGACCGAGCCGAGCGCGCTCGCGTCCACTATTCGTACGCCCGCGGTCGCATACACGCCGAAGTGCAAGTGCGGTCCTTCGGCAAAGCCGGTATCGCCAGAGAGACCCACCACCTGCCCCGTGGCGACCGTATCTCCCGGGCGCATATATACGAATGAAAGATGCCCGTATATCGTCGAGAGTCCGTTCGCGTGCTTCAGGAGGACCCATTTGCCGTACTGGCATCCGTTCTTGATCCGGACGCTCTCGGTGTCGACGACGATGCCGGAGAGGGCGGCCTTGACCGGCGTGCCGATCCTCGCTCTATAATCGACGCCGCCATGTGTTCCTGATTTATAGAGGCGGACGGAGTCAACAGTCCTTCCGAAATTCTGCGTGATAGAAAGCTGGGCGAGCGGCGGAGCCAATATTCCGGCGCGAGCGAGAGGTATCGAGGAGGGGTCGAGCGCCTGGCGCAGCTGGGATTCGTATTCAAAGAGCTGGGCCTCGAACTCGGCCTGCTCGGCGCGCTTCTGCGCGACGAGCTTCTGGTAGGTGCTCTCCTGGTTCTTCGTATCGGCAAGGAGCTTCTGCTGTGCGGCCTTCGAGACCTCCACCGACTTCTTCTGTATCGCGAGATCTCTCTGGAGGGCGACCAATTTCGCTTTTGCTGCGGTCACCTCGTCGCGATTGGTCGCGAGCTCGGTGCGCACGACGCGCAGGTCGCTGATGTCCCTTTTAAGCGCCCGATTGAACTGCAGGGCCTCGTCGGTCAGCTGCCACGCTTCGCTGAGGGAGTTCGAAGAAATGAGCGTCGCGACAAGCGGCATCTGTTCCCTCTCCGCTATTTGGCGGAGCGATTTGGATATGGCGTCCTGGTCTGCGACGATGCTCGCCTCCTTGTCGTCTATGGAGAACGAGAGCTGTTTGATCTGCAGGTTGGCTGAAGTGATCTTGCTCTCTGTCACTTTGATCTGCGAGGCGAGCTGCTTCTGGGAGAGCGTGAGCGAGCTGATAGTCGATTGAAGAGTGTTCTTCTTCGCGCCGAGCGCGTCGAGCTCCTTCTGGAACGCCACAATCTCCGCCTGCAGTGTTGTGATCTGCTTATTGTTCGCTTCTATCTGGGTCTGGATCTCGGCCGCCGACTGGGCGTATGCAATAGTAGGCAATAAAAAAAGAGAAAGCAGGAGACAGGAGGCGGAAGGCAGGAATACAAAAAGCACTCTACTCATCCTTCGAGTATAGCAATAGCTTTCTGCATGCGCGAAACCGCCTCGTTTTTCCCCAAGATAGAGATGAGGGTAAAGGGGTCAGGCGAGCGCTCTTGTCCGGAGAGCGCGTAGCGTAGCGGCCAGAGGAGAGCGCCTCGGCCTCCCTTCCCTCTTTGCTCCGCCTCGTCGGCGAGTGGCATAAGGGTCTCCTTTACCTGCTCGGCAGAAACGCCCTCCCCGAGGCCTTCTATGAGCTTCAGGAGGCCTTGGAGGCCGTTTTCCGCCGTTTGTGGGCGGTCGGCGGGCTCCTTCGCCAGGAGCTTTTCGCGGTCAAGCGCGGGCGCATTAAACAAGCAAGAGAGCTCTCCGTCAAGCATTTCCCGTACTTCGCCGAAGGTCCGCGCCCGCTCTTTCAAAAGCGGCACGGCTTTCCGAAGCTTCTCACCACCGATGTAGGACGTCGTACGTCCTACATCCGATGTAGGACGTACGACGTCCAACATCTTGTTCAAGTGCGCGAGGAAGGCGTCGTCTGAAAGTGCGCGCATCCAGTGCTGGTTGACCGAGAAAAGCTTTACTTCGTCGAAGAGTGCACTCCCCTTCTGTACGCGAGAAAGGTCGAACGCTTCGATGAGTTCATCTCGCGAGAGATACTCGCGATTGTCGCCCGGATTCCATCCGAGGAACGCGATATAGTTGAGCATCGCTTCAGACAGAACCCCCATATCGCGATACTCGGTCAGCGCTTTAGCCCCTCTGCGTTTAGAGAGCTTTGTCCGGTCATTGCCGAGAATAAGCGGGAGATGCACATAGACCGGGGCCTCTACGCCGAGCGCGCGTTGGATAAGTATCTGCCGCGCAGTGTTCGAGATGTGGTCTTCGCCGCGGATGACGTGCGTAACGCCCTCGTCCGCGTCGTCGACGACGACAGCGAAGTGGAAGATTGGCTCGTCGAGAGCGCGCGCGATGATAAAGTCGCCGAGGTCGCTTGTGTCCATCGTGATCTCGCCGCGGACGACATCGGTAAAGGCGACGGCACCGCCCGGATTACGGAAACGGATAACCTCTTCCCTGTCCCCCGGCGCCTGCGGCATTTCTTTCGAAACGTATGCCGTGTCATCCACGATGAGTTTCTTGAGCAGTTCGCGATGGCGCGCCTTGTGCTCGCTCTGGCGGAACTGTTTGTCGGCGCGGATATCGAGCCATGCAAGCGCTTCAAAAATGTTCGCCTCGTATTCCGGCTTGAAGCGAGCGGCGTCGGTATCCTCGATGCGTATGATGAACGTGCCGTCGTAGTGTTTTGCGGCAAGATACGCGAACACGGCCGTGCGATGGTTGCCGGCATGCAAGAGGCCGGTCGGCGAGGGCGCGAAGCGGGTGACAAAATTCGTCATGTCTAACTGGGCTCGTGCGAGAGCGCGATCGAGAGCACTTCGCTCGCAAGAATGCGCGCGGCGTCCGGGTCGGTGAAGCCTGCTGCCGACGTACTCATGCGCTCGCGGAGCGCAGGGTCGCTTAGGACGCGGCGCACCTCGGAGACGAGGAGATGCGGCGTGAGATTCTCTTCTTCGAGCACGATAGCCGCACCCGTCCGGGCGTAGCTGTAGGCATTTGTGCGCTGGTCGTGACTCACCGACTCGGGGATCGGGATGAGGATTGCCGGCTTCTTCCACAGGCCGATCTCGGCGATAGAGCCCGCGCCCGCACGCGAGACGATCAGGTCGGCGACCGCGGCGGCGCGCTGGAGCGACGTTTCAGAGAGGTACTCGAGCGGATGATATCGGAGCGCGTGAGAAGAGCCCGTAAGCGCGACTCGCGCGACCGTCTCCACGTTTTTGAAATGCAGGGACCCCGTCTGGTGGATGATGTTGGCGAGCGCGACGAGGTCGGGGAGCGCCGAGAGCACAGTCTCGTTTATCGTGAGCGCGCCCTGCGAGCCGCCGAGGATAACGAGCGTCGGGACGCCTTCTTCAAGCTTCAGGTACTGCCGCGCGCCCTCTACCTGGATGTTGGCGAGCGCCTTACGGATGGGGATGCCGGTGCGGGCGATGCGGCCGCGCACCTTCTCGGGGAAATAGGCCGCGGCGCTCTCAAAGGAGATAGCGATCTTCTCCGCCCATGGAGCGGCGAGCAGATTCGCGCGGCCGGGCTTCGCATCAGACTCGTGGATGATGAGCGGGATGCCGAGGAGCCACGCCGCGAGAACGGCCGGCACGCTGCCGTAGCCGCCCTTAGAGACGACCACGTCGGGATAGAGACGGAAGAGCATAAAGACGGCCGAGAGCGTGCCGGCAAGCGTGACGAAGTAATCGAGGACATTTTTGAACGAACGGTATTGGCGGACCTTCCCTGCCGGTATCCGGATAAAAGTGATCCCGTTCTCAAAAAGTGCTTTCTCGTCGAAGGAGTTCGGCGCGAGATAGTAGAGTTTGGGCGCGACGAGACGCCGCTCGCGTACAAGGTCATTGACCGCTTCGGCGATAGCGATGATCGGATAAAAATGTCCGCCCGTTCCTCCTCCCGTAAACGCGATGGTCATACGTTATATTTAAGCATTTAAATATTTAAATATGAAGCGCCATCAGGCGCTTCGGCGGTGGGCGGCGACATTGAGAATGATGCCGCACATGAGGAGGGTCGCGAGAAGCGCGGTGCCGCCGTGGGAGACGAAGGGCAAGGGCAATCCGGTGAGCGGTATCATACCGAGCATCGCGCCGACATTGATGAGCGCCTGCAGGATGATGAGGAAGGAGAATCCGAGCGCGACAAGCCCGCCGAAGAGTTCGCGTGAATGCCCCGCGATCACGATGCCGCGCGCTGCAAGCGCGATAAAGAGCGCGAGCAAGAGCACCGAACCGACGAATCCCGTCTCTTCGGCGAAGACGGCGAAGACGGAATCGCCGGCGGGCTCCGGCAGGTAGTTGAACTTCTCGACGCTCTGGCCGAACCCTCTGCCGAGGAGCCCGCCGGAACCGATCGCGATCAAGGACTGCTGGATCTGGTAGCCGCTGCTTAAGGAATTCGCCGAAGGATTGAGGAATGTCTCGATGCGTTCGAGCACATACGGCCGCACGAGAATAACCACACCGATCGCGACGATCGCGCAGACCGCGAGTATGCCGAAATCGCGCCAGGGCGCTCCTGCGACGAAGTACATCACCGCGCCCGTTGCGATAAGGAGCAGCGTCGTCGAGGTGTTCGGCTGTGCGAGGAGAAGGGCGCTTGGTATGGCAAGAAGGGCGAGAAAGGGAAACAGCCCTTTTTTCACATTCCCCAACTGCCTTGCGTGCGGCGCGAGCCACCAGGCAAGCGCCAATACGAACCCTATCTTCAAGAATTCTGCAGGTTGTACGGTCGTAAAACCGATAGTTATCCAGCGCGTTGCACCATTCGCCGTAAGGCCGATGCCGGGCACGAAGACGAGCGCGGTGAAGAGGATAGAGAGAAGGTAAAAAAGAGGAGTGAAGCGTTTAATCTGTGCGAGCGAAACGGCGCGGGCGGCGAGGAATGCCAGCATCCCGAGCCCGAGCCCGAGCGCGGCCTGGATAACGATGTCGCGCGAAACGGAATTATGCTCGCGCGCGAGGAACCCGAGCGCGGCTGAAGAAAAAATGGCAAAGCCGGCGAGCGTGATCGAGAGGACGAGAATGACGAAGATGCGGTCGCCGGAAATGAGCTTCATTGTATGAGCGCGACGGTCATGCCGGCGATCGCGGTTACCATCGCGATCACCCAGTAGCGCATCGTCACTTTATATGAGGGCCAGCCGATGGCCTCGAAGTGGTGGTGCAGGGGGGCGATACGGAATACCTTCTTCCCGAAGAAGCGCTTTGACGCAACCTGGATGATATTGGACGCCACCGTGGCGACGAGCGGAAAGGCGATGATCGGCAGGGCCACGACGCCGTAGCCGCCGCCCGGCGTGTCGGTCAAGAAGGCGATGACGGCGAGCGTCATCGTGAGGCCCATCGTGCCGGTCTCAGTCATCCAGAAGCGCGCGGGAGGGATATTGAACCACAAGAACGCGAGGATAGCGCCGGCTACCGTCGCAGAGAACGCGGCGAGATTGATCTGATTCTGGAAGTAGGCGATGCCGGCGTACGCCATGAAGGCCGTGCCAAAGATGCCACCTGAGAGGCCGTCGATGCCGTCGATGACGCCGCCGGCGTAAAGCCCGAGCGTGATAAGGACAAAGAGCGGGATGATGAGTATGCCGAGCTCAAGCGTGCCATCCGTAGGAATGCCGATGGCAGTTATGCCAAGCTTTGACGGAGCGTAAAACCACCAGCCGATGAACGAGGATACGAGCGTGACGAAGAGAAGCCGGGTGCGCAGCCGTATCCCCCTCTCCCCCGAGGACTGGATGTCGAGCAAGTCGTTTGCAAATCCCATAAGGGAACCGGCAAGGAGCGTTACGAACGGTATCCAGGTCTGGCTGCGCGAAAGAAAATCCAATTTTTCGGTGAATGGCAGAGGGAACAGGCGGGCGAACGCCCACATGAGGAGCGTAACAATGGTCACGCTCGCCCATATCAGGATGCCGCCCATCCGCGGCGTCTTCGTCTCTGTGCCGGCGTGGACGGTCGTACGGAGCTTCTCGAATTCTACCGCCGGCGTGCCATCGAGCGCCGTCTTCCCTGCTGTCTTTTTCCAGACCTTATATTTAAAAAGGTAGTGTGTCAGGAGCGGCGCGCAGAGAATACCGACGGCGAAGGAGGCGGTCGCCGGGATGAATACTTTAATAATGTCGCTCGTTATCATAAGGAGGCAACACCCGAGAAATGCGCGAGCGTGGCGAATATGAGCGCTTCCCCATCGGTGAAGCGCGCGTTTCTCGAAGAGCCGAGGACGACGACCGAGATCGGGTGTCCGAGGCCGGCGTCAAAGACGAGCGCGAGGTTGCCGCCGGCAAGGTCGGTATAACCGGTCTTTGACAAGAGGAGGCGCGGGATCGTCGCAACGATCGGGTCCGTATTTTGCACGCTGAAGGAGGTGCCTCCGAGCGAAACAGCCTCGGCAGAATGTTCGGTCGTGGCGGCCGCGACGGAAGGCGCCTTCTCGACGAGCGCGCCCGCGAGGCGCGCGAGATCGTAGGCAGAGCCATATCCGCCGGAAACGGCTGTGCTTATATCAAGGCCGCTGCCGTTCACCGCATAGGTTTGGGAGAGCGCGAGCGCGGCCGCCGCGCTTGCAAGCATCTCGTTTGGCGTACGGTTCATGCGCGCGGCCGTTGCGCTCGCGATCGCCATGGCCCCGTCGTTGAGCGATGCGGTGAGCGTCAGGCGCGCGAGATCCGCAAGCGAAAATATCTGCCCTTCATTGAACGCGCGTGGTGCTTCTGCACGGATCGCCTCAAGAGGAATCGTAACAGGCGTCGTCGGCGAGAGCGTTGCGAGCGCCGCATAGACGGTAAGAAGCTTCGTAAGCGACGCGAGCGGCAACTGCGCATCGGCGTTCTTCGCATAGAGCGTCTGCCCCGTCACGAGGTCGTAAACGATAGCCGCTTTCGCTTCAATAGGAATGTTTGCAAAGGCATTCGGTGTTGTTGTTGCCGCTGCTGCAAAGGGGGCTGGCGCTGCCCTTTTTGATGCGAGCGGGATGAGAAGGAAGAGCGCGAGAAGGCCGGAAGCGAATAAAAGCGCGATGCCGACCTCGCGCATCCCACGCGCGTGTTCGGCAAGTTTTTGAAGTTCTGAAGAATCCATAGGTATTACCCTGCTTCGCCAAGGCTACGCAGGACAGGCGCCGCAGGTTCCGCAGCCGCCGCGGCCGCGGTTTCTTCCCCAATCACTTCTTTTGCTCCCGCGGCGAGTTCGCTGTAGCGCGGGAGGTCTTCGAGCCGTGCGGCGCCGAGATGCGCGAGCGCCTCAGTCGTCACGCGATAGCGGATGCGGCGCCTGTCGCGCTCGTCTTCCCTCCCCTCGATGAGGCCGCGCATGAGGAGCATCCGGAGCGACGTTGAGGAATTGACCCCGCGCACCCAGTCGATCTCGCCGCGTGTAGAGCCCGTCTGATACGCGATGACGGCAAGCGTCTCCAAGCTGGCCTTGCCTAGGTCGCGGGAAAGCTCGCTTTCGCGGAGTTTCTTTACGATAGGGGAGGCCTCGGGCGCAGTGCGCAGCTCTAGGTCAGAATCGGTCTCGATAAGCGCGAGCCCGCTCCCTTGCAAGAGGCCGTCGAGCGCCTTAAGTACGAGCGCAAACTCGGCATCCTTGATGCCGAGGAGCTTGGCGAGCTGTTTTTTCTCGAGCGGTTCGCCGGAGGCAAAGAGGAGTGCGTGAAGGGCAGCGGGCGGCGTGAGCATTGCCACCAGTATAGCCCGCGCTCTCCCTTCTCTACAACGTCCAATGCTGGGGATGTACTCCACGAAGGAATTTCTTAATGAAACAAGTCGTCGTGCGTGCCGAGGTCGACGAGGAGAAGCACGAGGATATTCTCGTGCTTTTGGTACATGAGCAGAATATCGTTTAAGGGCAGTCGTATATCGTCGTGAAAGAATGACTTTGTATTTCCGCATTATTTCTTAAGAATATCACGATGCGCTTCCTGGATGGTCGCATATCGCTTACCGTGCTTGAGCGCCCACTTCGCCTCTTTGACGATCTGGAGCTTTTTCTCTCGAGGGAGGTTATCAAAGCTGAACACTGGGAACGGGATTTCGCCTTTATTCACCACCTGCGCGAGATAGAGCTTCACGCCCGAGGACATGTCGAGCCCCATAGAGCGGAACGTCTTCTGCGCGGCGTCCTTGGTCTTCTTATCAATACGGATTTGTAGTGTGGTGGTCGTAGTTTGAGTGTATACCCTGCTATCCTATCTGTCAATACATTGTCATTACATTAAGAATTACCCGTACCGCGGGACGGCGGCGGAGGCGGTGTGGCGGATGCGGATGTCGCCGTAGGTATCCCACTGCTCGGCGGCGACGGCGCCCTGCTTCACGAGCTCGAGGAGGGCGAGGAAGGAGACGATAACCTCTATTTTCCCTGCCCCGAATCCTGTCGAGGGGTCTTTCGTCCCGCTGTGGAAGTCCTTGAACGAGAGCGTCATCGCACTCTGCACGCGCGTCGCGAGCCGGTCCATCATCTCTTCGATGGTGACGAGCGACTTCACGCTCGCAGTAGGGAGTTCTTCAACCACCTCGCGCGCGGCGAGCACCCGCGCGAGTGCTTCGGCAAGTACTGTGGTCGAGAGATCGCGCGAGGGCGCGAAGACGGGTTCGGGCAGGCGCTCTCCCGTAGATACCATCATCGATTTCCCGAATATGCGCGTGAGTTCGCGCGCGGCATCGCGCACCTTCTCATACGCCACGAGCCGGCGCTTCAAGTCTTCGACATCTCCATTCTCATCGTCTGAAAGTATGAGATCGGGGATAAGCGACTTCGACTTGATAAGAAGCAGTGTTGCGGCTATCTGAATGAAGTTCGCGGTTTCTTCGATAGGAAATGCTTCTTGCGCGCGCACGTGCTGAATAAAGTCTTCAGTGATATTCGCGAGCGCGAGCTCGTTGACCAAGAGCTTCCTCGCCTCGATGAGGTCGAGGAGCACTTCGAAGGGCCCTTCGTACGAGTCAGTCTTTATGGTGAACGGCATAGTGTTCTATAAAGCGCACAAGGAGCCGCACCGGCGCCCCCGCCGCGCCCTTCGCGAGCCCTTCTCCGGGCGCGTTGGTCATACGCGGCGCGATATCGAGATGCGCCCATGGGCAGTCGAGCTCCTTGGCGAATTGCCAGAGGAACATGCCGCCGTCGATGGCGCCGCCGTAGCGGCTGGTGCTCCCGCCCGGCACGTTCTTCAGGTCGGCGAAGGTACCCTTCACCCGTTCTTCGTATTCGTCCCAGAGCGGGAGCCGCCAGACGTAATCGCCCGACGCTTCTGCATCACGGGAAATTTTTTCGGCGAGCGCATCGTCGCGCGTGAGAAGCGCGCTCGCGTGGAGCCCGAGCGCAGAGATCGCGGCGCCGGTGAGAGTGGCGACATCGATGACGACCGACGGCTTGAAGCGCTTGGCGTACGTGAGCGCATCGGCGAGGATGAGCCGGCCCTCGGCATCGGTGTCGAGCACCTCGATAGTCGCTCCCGAGAGCGACTTCAGGACATCGCCGGGGCGCAGTGCATTGTTGCCGGGCATGTTCTCGACGGCGGGGATAAGGCCGATGACCGGCTGCTTGAGTTTCAATCGCGCGGCGAGCGCGACGGCGTGGATGACGGCGGCGGCGCCCGACATGTCCATATGCATCTCGTAGATACTCGCGGATGGCTTTAGGTTGAGTCCACCGCTGTCGAAAGTAACGCCCTTTCCAACAAGAATAATCGGTCGGTTCTTTCCTGCTGCCTGCCCTGAGCTTGTCGAAGGGTACTTCATTATCGTGAACGTCGGCGCCTCGCTCGAGCCCCTTGCGACACCGAGGAGCGCGCCCATGCCGAGCTTCTGCATCTCCTTTCTGCCAAGAATTGTTACTTTGAGTTTGTGGCCTGCCCCGACACTTTTCGCAGCTGCCTTAGCAGCTGCGGCTAAAAGTGTCGGGGTCATATCACCGCCGGGCGTATTCGCGAGCGTGCGGCAGGCATTTGTGGCCCGGCCTATCTCCTGACCTTTCTTCGCGGCTTTTTCGATGCTGGACGATGATTTCCCGTAGAGGAGTATTTCTTCGACCGTGTGCCAGCCCTCTTTCGGCTTCGTCTTAAAAACATTGAATTCGAAGTTTGCCATCTCAAAGTTCTCGGCTGCAATCTGCGCGAGGTGCTCCGGCGCCGCACTTTGAAGATTTTTAAAAAGTTCGGGTGTGCGGTCGAACTGGAGCGCGATCTTCTTCGCCTTCTGCTCCTTCGCGGCCGCGACGATCGAACGGCAGAGCAGGATGAACTTCCGCAGGTTCATCTCGCTCGCCTTCCCTGCCCCGAGCTCGAGCGTCTCCACGCCGCGCTCTTTTACCAGCCACTTCGTCCCCTTCTTTTCATCAGTGAGGGCGACGCGCACATACCCCTTCGGCGCGCTCCCGATGTTTCCTTTTTTGAAGGTGAGCTTCATCGCGCTATTTCGTATCCACCTTGAGGCCGAGCTCTTTCAACTGCGTATCGGTCAGGGGCTTCGGTGCTTTCATCACGGCCGTCTGGCCGCCGCGCGTCATCGGGAAGGCCTGCACCTCGCGCAGCATCGTCTCGCCGGTGAGGTTCATGATAGTGCGCTCGACGCCGAGCGCGATGCCGCCGTGCGGCGGCGTGCCGTAGCGGAAGGCGCGGAGCATGTGCCCGATGCGCTCCTCGAGCTCCTCGCTCGTGAAGCCCATCACCTTGTACACCGCCTCGAGTATCTCCGGCTTGTGTGCGCGGATGGAGCCGCCGCCGGATTCGAAGCCGTTGCAGACGAGGTCGTATTGCGTCGTCAGTATCTCGCCGATGCGTTCGCCCTTCATGAGCCATTCTATATGTTCGGGAATCGGCATCGAAAACGGATTGTGCGTGAAGGTCCAGCCGCCCTCATCCGTTTTTTCAAAGAACGGGAAGTTGACGACCCACGCATACGCGAGCACTCCTTTCTCTTTATCTTCATTCGTCCGCAGATCGAATGTATCAGCGCCGTACTTCTCCATCGCCTCTTTGTAGGAGATGCGAGGGAAAGGTTTTTGCTTGATGACGTAGCCCATCGCTTCCACAACCATCGTGACCATGTCCTCAACCGCCGCCATTACATTTTCCATCGTGACGAACGACATCTCGATATCCACCTGTGTGTGCTCGAACCCGCGGTCGGCGCGGAGGTCCTCGTCGCGCACAGCGCGCGCGATCTGGAAATAACGCTCGAACCCTGCGGTCATGAGGAGCTGTTTGTACTGCTGGGGCGACTGCGGGAGCGCATAGAACTTGCCCGGGTTGAGGCGCGAGGGGACGACGAAGTCGCGCGAGCCCTCGGGAGTCGATTCAGTGAGGAGCGGCGTCTCGATCTCGGTAAAGTCTTTTGAAAAAAGATATTCGCGGCAGCGGCGGATGAATTCGCTCCGTATCTTCATATTTGTCTGCATCCTTTTCGAGCGCAGGTCGAGATAGCGATATTCGGCGCGGACGCTCTCGTCGATGCCGCTCGTGTCGCCCGAGATATCGAAGGGCATCGCGTCGGAGGGGTTCAATATCTCGATGCCTTGTATCTCAAGCTCGATATCGCCGTTTGGCCGGTCGGCCTGTGCGTTCTTCTCTGGACGCTTATTCACGACGCCTTCGACGCGCACCACGTATTCATTGCGGATATCCTTCGCAACCTCCATTGCGGGAGAACCCGGGAGCACGACGCCCTGTACAAGCCCCGACCGGTCGCGGAAATCAAAAAAAACCATCTTGCCTTGGTCCCGCCGCACATCCACCCAGCCCGATATCGAGACGGTCTCCCCTACGCATTTTCCGAGTTCCCCGATAAGCGTCCTCTGCATATGATTATTATGCCACGCCGATGACGCGGCGAACTTGTTCCATCTTGGCTTCGCTTATCGCGCGTGTCTCCTGCTTCCCTCGTGCAAGCACGTCGTCCACGATGCTGGAATCACTCTTGAGTTCTTCATACTTCGCGCGCATCGGTGTGAGATATTTGTCGAGGTCCTCGATAAGCGCTTCTTTCAACGCTTTGTAGTTGCCGCGATGCTCGTTGTATATCGATTCAAGCTCCTGCTCACTGCGTACTAATTTATGCATCGCGTACACGTTCTGCGGGGCGACCTGCCCCGAGCTTGTCGAAGGGTCGCCGGAGTCAGTCACGATGCCCATG